>RCUP01000854.1_pt1 | contig 20540 bp, 37 predicted proteins | sample 2166341 | NCBI WGS metagenome assembly RCUP01 (sample SAMN09932325, study PRJNA488358) | compost metagenome | isolation source: compost soil in succinonitrile-enriched | place: Germany: Experimental Botanical Garden | reverse complement strand
GCTGTGGACATACTAATTCCTCCTAGTAATGTATAATGATTGCTTCTCTATATATTAATATAATATTCAGCTTAGCTATGAAATGAACTATTCTCTAAAAAGAATTTAAGACCTATGTAGGAAACCCAAGCCGGAACAGCTTGGGCATCTCTCCAGGAAACTATCCGTTAATTATATACCAGCGATCGCCGTTACGTCGTAACCGATTTAAAGTAGCCTGTATTTGAATCGTGTTATTGTAGAACTTCTCTAGCTTGCAGTCGAAGTCATCCCCCTTAAGGGCCTTCCTTAAATTGTCCTCATCTACAAATACTGTTATTGTCATAACAATCCCTCCAAGTTCAAGTCTTTAACTACATGCTTGTATTTAGAATGTTTCAGTAGCATGATTCTGAAGGCCGTCTCATTAGACAGAATCAAATCCGCTGCATACTTCTTATCATTTAACCGTTTAGCAATTTCTTCGTCAACAGTACCCCTACCAGTAATATAATAGCAGCGTACTAGGTTCTTCTGACCCATACGATTTAACCGATCCTCTGCTTGAAGATCCAAGTTAAAGTCATACTCAGCACCTAAGAAGAAAGCCGTATCAGCTACCGTAGCCTGGAAGGATGCTCCTGACTTAATAACACATATTAGAACACCTGCACCTTTACTCTTCTGAAAGGACTGCCATTCAGCACCAAACTCTTCGGCAGTTAACCCCCCTGTAATGGTGTATATCTTTCCATGCAATTCCTCGTACGTAGACAACAAAGCTTCCTTGATAAACGGAACAGCTTTCCTAAATGGCGTAAAGACAACAAATGGCTTCTTATCATCTACCAAGCCAGCAGACATCTCCAGCATAGTATCGATACAAGCCCCTCTTGTTTCCAATCCGAGTATCTGCGGTGCTACTACTAACTGACGTTGTCGCATTAGCAGTGTCAGTACACTAGGTGTAATGATCAGCTCGTCCTTCGAAGTCACAGCAAACATTTCAGATGTTAAGTCATCATATATCTTCCGCTGCTCAGGATCTAGCTCTACCGGAATGTTCTGTCGTATCTTACCCGGCAATTCCTTCAAGTAATCTTCCTTCTTAAGGATGCTGGCGTAACGTCGCAACATAGGCCTGAATGTCTTCAAGTCTTTAGGATTACGCTCAATCGATATCCCCATAGCTTCCTTAATTGTAACGCAATATTTATTCACATACCTCCAGTAGTTATCGAACTCCTTAGGATCAACCAAACTTAACGGTCCAAAGAAATCAATAACTCCTTTACGTTGAGGTGTTCCTGTAAGTAAGTAACCATACTTAATCTCCGGCATAATGTGTGAGAAGATATCGTACGTCTTCGTCTTGTGGTTCATGAGTCCAGCCCCATGGATTTCATCGGCAATTAAACCCTTAACAGTGTTATTGCCCGTACCAGGTGGGTGTGGTGTGTATCTCGTCTTAGCGGTTCCGCGAGCTACCGAGCCTTCATTCGGACGTTTCTCTAGGATACCAAAGTGAATAGATAGTTCCTCTATGAGTGCATAATTCGTTATAATAAATTTATGTTCCTGCTCTTTAAATTCCTTCAAGCGTTCCTTGCGTTCTTTAGGTTTCCCTACATATATCGTGGAATCGTATCCAAACCAACTTTGCAATTCTCCCTGCCACACGTACATGGCTGACTTAGGACATACTATGATACACGGAAACGCCTCTGCATAGACAATAGAAAAGGAAGTCGTAAGTGACTTCCCTAATCCCATGTCCATGTAGTTTAAGTGTTTCTTGTCGCTCAGCATTTTCCCTGCAACGACTTTCTGATAATCCCTAAGAACGTTGTCCCATATATCCTTTGCCTTTAGCTGTAGGGGCGTTAACGTTGTCGAGTTGTCCAAGTGTGATCCCTCCTACTGCGAATAGTGGTCGCTCTGCTTTGATCAGCTCTATGATGATTGCGATAGTACCTGCAGGTAAAACGTCATTGCCTGTACGATCGAAGAAGTAGCCGTAGATGATTGGACAATGCGTTCTCATCACGTAGTTAATACGTTCTACAAGTACACCAGCATTCGCATACTCAGGGTTTTGCTCCTGTATGAATTGCTCAGCGACAATAGCGCAGGCAAGTGACATGTACTTCTCTGTTACCCACCACAAGTCATCTCTGATCAATCCTTTTTCACTTTCCCGGAAATCGCCTAATCCTTCTGTCATATAAATCCCTCTCCCATGAGTTATTTTATGCTTTTTGCTGTACGCCAGGTACACGTTCTAGTTTGAGCTTACCATCGAATACCACCTCATATGATGTCTTCAAGCCGTATTCGTTGATCGAGAAGATTCGACGGACTGTTCTTGGGTCTTTGTCATCCTTACCCAGATTAGCTGCACATTCCAATACCTTTTCAGGTGTTTCCTTTGACAACATGTCCAGCTTGTTATTTCCTTTATCGACAACCACGATAAACAGTTCCACATTAATCCCCTCCTATATAGGTTCAGCTCCGAGTTCGTTCTTTGCGTATGTCTCGAAGTGTTCTTCGTGTACCACATCCCCATTAGCTAACTGATAAGCCGGTTGTAAAGGGATCACAGGATCCCCACATACAGGACAGATACCTATAAGCGGTATCTGCTCCTCCAGCTCGTACTTACGCTGATGTTCATCCAACACATCATGCATGTCTGGTGCATCACTCATCTCTAATCACCTCCTTAGGTGGACTGGCTAGACAAGGACCGTTCCATGTTGATAGGAACATCTGTTTTGGGAGTTTCTCAGGGTTAAGTCTGCCAGCCTCTATGGCTTGTAAGTTCTGCACTACGTTACGCAAAGCCCCTAATTGCTCTAACGATCGCTCTGGGTCTCCTACCGATAAGCTGTATATAGCGGCGTCGGCAATAACTGTACCCTCGTATTCTATCCGAGCAGCTACCCCATTAACATGACCCAGCCATTCACAGAATGCTCTGTACTGTGTGTTTTGCGTTATCATTACACATAGCATGGTTATCTCAGCCGCATCCTGGGCAACTTGATCCTTGTACGCTCCCGGTTTCATGTTACACCTCTCTTTCTTTGATCCACTGAACGTTATCGCTCAGCTCAAGGAATACCACTTCACCGTTCTTGGTGATCTTAACAGTGTCCATCTCCACCTGCTCAACCTTGGCATTGAAGCCTGCAGCGCTCAACAATTTACCAGTACCATCAACCTCAGCAATCATAACCAAGTGCTCCGACAAAAGTGTGTATACACGTGTATCTTCATTAGCCGCAGCAGTTGCTTCCATATCAATCGCATCGTGTGAGAAGTGTTCTCTCAGCTCAGACCACATAGGTCCGGTAAAACCCTTGTCCGACACCTCGTCGCATTGAATCGTTTCGTTGAATTCCATTAGTAATTCCTCCCACTAGTTTCTATTTATTATTGGCTTGCGTGTCCGCATGAAGCTCATCCATTAAATCATCCAGCTTGTCCCAAACCTCATCGTAAGTCTCTTGCCCGAACTCTGGAGGATGCATTACGCCTTCGTCATCGGTCCAAGGTGTAGGTTCCATTGGTACCGAGATGTAAAGCAGTTCGAACTGATCCGCCGTTAACTCCAAGATGTACTTCTTCACTTGAAAGCCTCCTTATTGAATAGTAGAAAGTATGTTCCTGCCCGAATAGAGTCTCTAGCATGTTTGTGGCCTAAGTCGTAATAGCCCCAGCTTTTCAACTTATCATCCGAGCAAAAGCCTTTGTGCTGCAACGCCATCTGATTGTATTTAGGTATCTTATGCACGATATCGCAGAGGTACTCGATTACACCGATAAGCCGTAGCGTGTAAACCTCACTGTTCGCATGTCTCGCTAGCTTATGCTCATATACTCGGTAGTTCTCGTAGATGACCATCGTAGGAGCTGCCCATTCAAACAAACCATGAATCTCTTCCCAACCATTAGCCTCAGTGGCAGCTTGCCCAGACAATGTCAATTTGCCATCCTCAAAGATCGACCATCCGGTAGTATGTCCCGGATCGAGCGCGAGCAGCCGGAATGGCGGGATAAAACCACCACCCCTGGTACGCGTCAATAGTTCTTCGAACTTCATTTGCTACCTCCCCATCCGCTCTCCATGTCCGCGTGATTTTAACTTGTAGGCTGTTTCCAAGTACACTGCATCCGACGTGCTTTTCTTCTTGATAGGAACATATACACTATCCGCATAGCCGTATTCAAAACATCTTTGCTTGATCAGTTCCATTACTTTCTTGTGTCTTGTGCGCAAGTTCTGCGTAACCGTCCCTAACTCTTTTGCCATAGCTGTGAATGTCAAACGTTGTCTCTGTGACTTAACCATGCTCAGCTCCATGAAATATTGCAGCTCCAACTCCCTCCATCTGATGACATCGATATCCTTCGAGCGTACACCGTATTCTTCAATACTAGGAATTATGATTTTATAAAAGAGCGTCTCTACTTCCGCGTTCATCAACAATAGATCGATATCACTTTCGCCGTACGGATCTTCGACAGCCTCGTAGCGACTTGATTCCTTGGAATCATCATACCCACTTACCTCGTCAAGTGAATCTAGGAAGCCAGCATTCTTACCCTCGAAGGCGCGATTCTGTTTACTCCACGCCGCCCGCACCTCCATCTCGATACAGAAGCAAGCGTAGTTAGGGAAGGGAGCTCCTACACTACTGTCGAATGTCTCAGCAGCTTTCAACAATCCCACACAACCGTTTTGGAATTTGTCTTGTGAAAACGCTCCGTACTTCTTAAGCGTTACAGTCACAAGTCTCATATTCAGAACTACCACATCGTTTCTTAGGCGTCTGAAGTTTAACTTATCTCCTGCAGCCTTAGCAGCTTCCATGATGCTGATCAGATAGTCTGTTTCAGCGCGTAATGCCTTTATTGCTGCATCCTTCTCGGACAACTGTTCTTCCTCTAGCATGATCTGTGCGATTCTGAACTCCATGATCTTATCCTGGTTACTCTTGACTGCCCCTTGGCCCTGTGGGTTTGTAGCTGTTGTTTGGGTTGACATATTATTACCTCCATAAAATGAATAATGACTTACTAACTTATAATTAATTATATCACAGAATTCATTATAAAACAAGGGCCGCAGGGAGTCATTCGAAGAGGTCAGGATTTGCATCGATAAAGTCGTGAGCTCTATCCTTAATCAGGTTGATCTGTGCAGATGTTAGTTCTCGGGCATCTTTCTCCCGTTTCAGGTTACATAGATGATGCGTACATGCTACGTTAGTTATACAATCCAATCCACCGATAGTAACAGGCACAATGTGGTCAATATGTAATGATGCACCTGAAACATCCTCAATTGGCTTTTCGCAAAGATAACATACGGGGGATGCCAAGCCTAAGAATACGCCATCACGTTCAACAATCATTTGACGGGTGAACGGAATCCCTTTATTTGTCGCAAGCAATGTTCTCCGTTTGGTATGAGCCTTCAACATGACCTTCTTACCACCCTTAGTTGCTAGGTAGGCTTGGTGCTTGACTTTGATGGTCTCCTTGTTGTTCTCATAGTAAACACGAGCATGCTTCTGTTTGATCTCCTTGTTCTCTTGATAGTACTTACGATAGTTCCGTCTTTGCTTAGTGTTCTTGTATGACTTGGATGCCGTAGACTTCTGACACTCCTTACAGTTACCTGAGGTATGCGTCTTACTGGCACTGTTCTTGTTGAACAGATAGAACTTCTTAGCATGGCCGCAACGACCGCAACGTTTGTAGCCGGCAGCTACTGTAGCCCCCTTATCTACTTCTCCCAGGTCATCCTTTGCCACGCAGTACTCCGTGGTCTGCTCAGGAGTCATTTCTACTTTTCCCATGAACAGTCTAGCTACCTGCTCAGCAATGATGGCTTCATCTACTTTCACTTGAATACCTCCCTCTCTCTCCTAGTGTCGTGCATCTCTCCGAATTTAGGCAATTAAAAAAGTCGGATCCATTACAGATCCGACTTACGTCATCCAATACTATTCAACGATTGTAGCGCCTTCTACACTGTCCTGAACTTCCTCAGTAGGAGCTACTTCTTCAGTAGCTTCAGTAGTTTCTTCAACTGGTGCTTTCAGTGTGATCAATTTCAATTGGGTAATCAGTTCAGCGAACTCAGCGGATTGCTCAACTTGGTCAGCGAACTTTTCCAACTTGTCAATTGCATCGGCCAATTTCTCGGATTCTGGTTTCAGACCCTTCAAAGCAGCCCACACGATTGGGTAATCGACACCCAGCTCTTTTGCAATTTCAGCTTTAGTCTTGCCAGTAGCGAACAACCGGCGGATGTACTCGCTGCGGGAAATGGTTTCTTCAGTGCCATCTTCGTTAATCACAGTAACTTCGTGACGGTTGGAAGATCCTTCAGAATCCTTAGTGATACCGTAAACTACGCCATAGGAAAGACCCAAAGCAGAAGCTACATCAGCGCGAGTAACGCCATTAGCAACTTGCTCTTTGATCCAAGTGTTACGATCAACTTCAGTCAGCTCAACAGTTACAGCAGGTGTAACTTCTACGCCTTGCTCGTCCACAACTGCTGGAGTGATTACCAAAGCGTTGTCTTCTACAGCAACGTTGTTGATGTGAAGCACGTCAGCACCTGTTTCAGCATCCTTAACATAAGTAACCACACGACCATCAGCAGTTACAAGGATCTTCGTAGCGGAAGCAGAACGTCCACGTGTGGAAGGCTCAGCGCCGTTAGTCATGTTCATTGTAGCGCCATACACTGTACGGTAGTTAATTTCGAATTGCTCCGCAATTTGCTTACGGGACAAGTTTTCGTTCACGAATTGGTGGCGGATGAATTCGGACTTGGATACTTCAGTTTCTCCAACTTTCCAAACACGATCGTCAGTAGCTTCTGCAGCTGCATCATCAGCGGATGGAGCGGAACCATCAAATTCTTTTCCTTCGCCGTCTACTTCGTTAGCAGGGTCTTGATTTTCGATCTTTGGGTCTACAACTTCATCAGCAGGAACTTCAGTGTAAACACTTTCCTGCGTATTTTCTTGATTTTCCAGTGCAGCGCCTTCAGCACCCAAAAAGTTTGCTTCTTGATCGTTCTTTTTTCCTCTAGCCATGATAAATTCCTCCTAGGATATGTTTTGTATTTTTGAGCGTCTTACTTCGTTCGCTCTTATATTTATATAATATACAGTTTAAAATGAATTGAACACATTTTACAAAAAGAATTTTATTTTTATTTTCGTAGTGTAGTCCTCGAAAGAACCCACGGAAACCTCGCGGCCAGCCGATATTAAATTACCCCACCCTGGTACGAAGGTGCCTTCTCAAACAACATAAACCCTTACTTCACCGTCACACCGAAGCAGCTGCGGCCTCTCTCTGAATGCATTTAATGAAAGCAATAAAAAACTTTAGTTATATATTAAATAAGAACAGAGGCATCTTCAGCCGGAAATACATCTCCATAAATATTTTGCAATTATAGTACATTTCAAAATTATCTTGAATATTATATTAATATAAGAACAGTTCACATGGAAGGAGGTGAAGTAAATGGGTGAACCTGCAAAACTACACCAAGGTGGCATCGTAAAAGATCCGAAAATCGTAATGCTGGGTAATGGTGATCACGCACACGTCATTCCCCTAGGAGATCATGTGATTAACTTAACCGGTATCCCAGATGAGGATGCTAAGATGCTTGGTGCCTTGGTTCCTAGTGATATCTACTGGAAGTTTAAGGCGGCTGCTAATAGCCGTAAAGAACAGATGCAGGAGGCAATCTTGAACGCTGCACTGTTGTACATTGATATCAAAAAGTAGGGGAGACGAGGCTATTGATTACTGAACCATCAGCCGAATTAATTGCCTCCTTAGCTCGTCATGTAGGAATTATGAAGCCTGGCAAGGTGGATAAGGACCATGCAAACAATGTCGCTAAGCTTGATAAGCTACTGGATGCTAATGATTGGGGTATGGAGGAAAAGATTGACGGATGTAGGTATGAGATGTTCGGTTATCGTTTCTACAGCTCAGACGGTGTAGAGAAAACCGACAACTTCCCTCATCTACGTGACTTCTTTCGTAAACTGGCTATGTATAACCTTATCTTAGATGGGGAATTACATTATCCAGGCAAAACAAGTCAGTATGCAACACATGCTACAGGAGGGTTACCTTCTAGTGCTAAAGCTTTCCAGGACTTAAACGGCTACATTCACTATACTATCTTCGATATTCTACGTACGCCTAAAGCGAACTGGACAATCAAGAATACGTATAAGGAACGTCGTAAGTTGCTTGCCTACTTCTACGAAACCCATATTAAAGGTACTGCAATACAGGAGTATATCCATTTGGTACCTATGGTTGTAGATAATAAGCGACAGTTCTTACAAGAGTTGTTGGATGAAGGCTTTGAAGGTGGCGTTCTCAAGAAGCTAGACAGTCTTTATGTCATGGGTAAGAAACCGATGTGGCAATGGATGAAGATTAAGCAGAGCGATGAGACAGACCTGGTCATCATTGACTATAAAGACTCTAAACGGGAGTATTCAGGCAAGAACATTGACTCGTGGCCTTATTGGCAGGAGATTAATGGTGTCGAGATTCCTGTGACCGAGAATTACTACAGAGGCTGGATTGGCTCTGTGTGCTTAGGTGCTTATGTAGGCGGAGAACTCATTCACATCTGTGATGCGTCTGGTATGAATCAGTCTATGCGCGAAGAGCTATCTACGAACAAGCAAAAGTATATAGGTAAAGTAGCACGCGTAACATTCATGGAAAAAACAACCGACGGATTTCCACGCCATCCGAACTTTAAGAATCTGCACGAGACAAAGACAGCAAAAGAATGCACGTGGGAATTTAGTTAAGGGGAGTTTGATGCGGGGTGAGCGACACTAAAAAAGGTCGTGAAGGTATTCTCAACGCCTTGCAGATGTATGTTGACATGGGCTTACCTGTTATACCTTTGTGTTCGCATGATCATAAGGGATATTCACCTAGGCACATCCAAACATGCAAGCAAGCAGGCAAGATACCTCTTATTAAAGGGTGGCGAGAGCAACAAGTAACCACCATCGAGCAGGTACGTTCCTGGATTAAGGAATTCCCAAACTTCAACATCGGATTACCATTAGGTTCTAATTCGGGTTATGTCGGAATTGACATAGATGGTTACGCTGGTGAGGACATGCTCGAGGAAATATCAGATGGTGATGTTCCTGAGACATGGGAGTTCGCTACAGGAGCTGGTCGACGATTACTATATACGATCCCAGTAGGATTAGCTACGAAGAAGTTCGTTAATCCGGGAGAGGGTATTCACGAAGAGTGTTCCATCATTTGTGAGGGTCAGCAGACAGTAATGCCGCCTTCAACACATCACACCGGACGGGTATATCAGTGGGAAGAGGGGTTATCACCTGAGGATATTGACTGCGCTCCAGCACCTATCTGGCTCTTGGATCTCATAAGACTAGACAAGGCTGGTACGAGCCAAGCACCGGGGGGTTCTGCTACTGCAACCTCGGTAGAGGTTAATCCTATTATCGTTTCTGATGCCGTACTTGCAAGTGAGTTCTCTGATTACGTCGAGATACCGTTGGATGCATCACCTCCTAAGGTAGAATATGGCGGAAAAGATATCAAGCAGCAAGCGGAAGAAGATAACAAGGTATCTGAGAGCGAACTAACGCAGAAGATTACATCGGGTAACCGAGACAATCAAATGACTCGTATTATTGGAAGCTTCTGTGCTAACTTTCGTGGTATGGGTAAGGATTACATTATGCATATGGCGAAGAGCCATAACTTAGCCTATTGTGACCCTCCGTTAGATGATTTTGCGGTTGAATCTAAGGTGAACCACTTCTGGGAAACAGAGGCTATGAAATCCTCTAAGTACAAGAAGGGAACTGCCGCAGGTGAGAAAGCTGCTCTATTCGCCCCAGGTGAAATTGCACAAGTAGTTCTCAATATGATGGAATCTAAAGGTTACGTTATTAAAGTCGATCCTGAGCATCCGATCGTATGGATGACGCAGAAGACACACGGACCTTGGAAACCAATCGATACTCGTAATGGATCGTTTCAGGTATACATCAGGGATGCACTCGGAAATGAAAAATATGGAGGTAATCCTGCATGGACTACGATACGCCATTACAAAGACGTTGCGAATGCGTTAGTCGTAGAGTTACGGGCTCAGGAACGAGTGTGGAAGGTAAACTCACGCAACCTAGATACGCAGACAATTACACAATTCCAATACATCCCGTTAGCTGGTGGAAAACTTTTAGATTGGAAGACTGGTCAAGTCCACCCGTGGGATCCAGAGACAAACTTGACTTACGTTCTGCCAGTCGAATACAATCCTACAGCAAAGTCAGAGTCATGGGATGCGAGAATGAAGGAGTGGTTACCCGATGAGGGTGCGCGTCTTATTATGCAAGAGTTTATTGGCTATGCACTTATCCCTTACATGGGATTCGAAAAAGCACTCGTCATCCAAGGTGAGGGAGCGAACGGTAAGTCACTATTCCTCGAAACCATCCAAGGACTACTTGGATATGACGTCGTGGACTCTATCAACATGCGAACTCTATTTAGCAGGTTTGGTAGCTCGTCGCTCGTGGGAAAGGTTCTCAACATCGTTAACGAAGCCGGCTCAGAATATCTTAGAGGCGGTGCGGCTGATGATTTCAAGAATTTGGTCTCAGGCGGTCGTATCATCGCTGACGTTAAGAATCAATCACCAATCACGTTCAATAATACCGCTAAGTTCATCTTTGCATCTAACCACGATATCAAAACCGGAGATAAGTCTGAAGGATGGCTTCGCAGAATGCTCATTGTCCCCTTTGAGCAAGACTTTACGCAAAGCGTCACTCCAAAGTTCGAGATCATGGAGCAACTTCGCGCAGAGTATTCGGGAATCTTTAACTGGGCACTTGAAGGACTTAGACGATTAGTTGCTAATCAGGCATTCAGTGATTCGACAACAGCTAACGCTAAGAAGATGGCATACACAAGGGAGAATGACATCACCGCAGACTTCTTTATGAACTGCCTTGAAGCGTTCGATCTTGAGTCTATGGCCAACGATGGAAAGATCGTTCGTTATGGTACGCCTTCTAGCTTCATCAACTACATCTTCGATCAATGGATCACTTATCGGGAATCTTCCGTTCAGAAGAAGGTCGAGCATCTGTCCAAGTACTTGGAGAAGAAGCATCGATTGTCTAAAGCTAGAACGACACATACATTACACGTTCAAAAGGTAATGACAGAGTGTTGGATTGGCTTACGACTTAACATAACGGATACAGGCTTCCTAGAATTTCTGATAACGGAGATGCATCACGGCAAGTTTACGGAAGTAATCAAGAAGTATGCAACTGAGAAGTTAGCAGAGATCGACTTAGCAGAAGGACGAGCAGCAGAGAATGGTCCTTCAGGAGCACCTCTGATTGATCTGACGAGTATACGAGAACAGGCAAAATGATCTTATAATATCATACAATAACCTCACGAAAAGGACAGGTGCTATTATGGCAAAAGGATTCCCAAGAAAGATTAACGTATCGTTTAAAGTTCCAGCAAATGCTAACTATGCTCGCGTAACAATTGATGTTATTCCAGCATCTGAGGTTTGGGCAATTAGTGCGGTGAGTTGTTCGGCTCCTGCGAATGTGACACTAGCAGACGTAAGTATTAATGGAGCAGCAATTGGTTTGTACGTTGAGCCTTCTGCTTTTGGTGAGTTCAGAATCCTGGATTATTACGGAGAACCACTTACTGTAGGTTCTAAGCAACTGAGTATTGTCACTGTAAATAGTTCGGCTGTTGAAGTTACAGTTCCTATGACCATCTACGGATTCGTACAACAAGCTTGGCAATAACATAGCACTTATCATACCGGGAGTATTTCACAGAATGCGATGGCCAGGCATTTTTGAAATGCTCCTTCTTTTTTACCTGCCGATGGAGACAAATTTGAGGAGTGATCTTGTTGACTGGTACTACTGGTGAAATTTGGAGACAGAGCATTATAGAATGCCGTTCGATTTATTCCAGCATGTCAGACAGACAATTTGTTAGGTGGTACTGCAGTCGATATAACATGAAGGCCGAATCTGTATGTAGAGCTTTAGGTATACAAGCAAACATCAAAGAACCTACAAAAAGAAACAGGAGTGGTTATTATGGGCAAAGCTAAGAACGTAACACGGTACAAGACGGAGCTTATTGCAAGACTGAAGATAGTACAAGCACGTTTCCCCAAAGATCCATATCAAATGAAGTTGTCGGAGTTGGAAAAGCTGGCTCGTAAGTATGGAGTAGAATCACCACCAACAAAACCCTATGTAAAGGGAATGCAGAGGAGAGAACAATATTATGATGCGTGAAGACGAGTTGAATGAGATGGCGGATACTTTCTGCTGGTTACAAACGCTGACATTTGAGCAATTCCTAGAGGTCATGAAATCAGGCCATGCTAACATCCATTTCAAACATCGTGAGCACCTACTACATACTATTCGGGGTTACGTGGCAGAACACAGTACAATTTAAAAACTTTCTTCATAATTAGTTCATTTCAATCTGCAGCTGAATATTATATAAATATAAAGTAATTCGAACAAAGGAGCTGATAACATGTCAATGAGTGTGAAGAAGCGTTCACTATACGTTATGTCATGGCAGATACTTCGGGTGTCGTTAGATTTTAGTTCAGTTTCTGGAACGGATCAATCGCTCACTAGATGTATGATGTATCTGCAGAAGCATGGTCATACTCCGGCTAACGTGTACAAAGTAGTTAATCTGTATGCTGCCACTGTTATGGGTCTTAATGGCCAGATCAAACGTAAGGCTGGTAATCCTGATGCTATTGCTTCTCTGCACAAGCGTATCGAACTGATACAAGAAGCTAGGAAACCACTTAGCAGGATGTATGACTTGGCTAAGGCAGACTTGAGCAGCTTCCAAGTTTATGATGTAGCTCGCAAGCAAGAGATACAAGCTACTGACCGCATCTTCATCCTAGCAGTTCACAAAGACTTACGAACACGTTGGCTTAATGCTCACAAGAGAGACTACGAAGTTCAGCGTGACGAACTCGGTGAGTATCTTGAGATGCTGGAAACAGAAATGAAGACGCGTGGGATTAAGTTCACTTCAGCATTTCGAAAGGGGGTGAAACTTATTGGCTAGGTTCCAAATCACATCTAATGACGGCACTATAGGAGTTTGCTGCGTAGCTTGCGGAAACAATGATATGTTCCAACACAATCCTGTACTACTGACTTGTAATAAATGCGGTCATACTGCGCCGTTACCTTTAGCGGCTAGTGTCATAATAGAACAAGTAGTTGTTAAATACTACGAACCGAATTCTTAGGAGGCATCACATGGTATTACTACTTGGGTTACTTTGGGTCGTTGCTGTGATTCACTACACTCGTAAAGGTTTCCAGTCAAAACCAAAAGATAAGCCAGACCGTCCGATGTACTTCTTCTTTCATGACCATGACGGGAGGGACGACTAATGACAACGATACCTTCAAAGAACTTCGAAACATTCAAGGCTATGCTATTGGGTCGTACGATCGTAGCGATAGAGGAAACCGACCACAGAACGGGAGCTTTCCAATTTACGCTTGATGACGGTGTAATAGTAGACGTTGATCAGAGTGGAGATGATATGTCTTATGTTGATGTATCTGTCAAAACATTAGAAGGTGAGTTTAAGATATTCTAAACGTCCGTACCAGGGTGTGGGTGGTCGCGAAGCATTTAATCGTTCCGCGATCACTGATGCCCTTAAACTTTGGAGGTGATAAGTTATGCAGGAGCCAGAATTGAAAATTGGCGATTGGGTGTCTTCGGAGGATGCAAAAGGTAATGTGTATACTGGTTGGATAGAAGACTTCCCTCAATACTTTCCCACATTCGTAGGAGTTTGGGATGTGCACCTTCAATTGATAGCTGCGGTACCCAAGAATGCTACTGTACGCTTGCCGAACTATTTAGCCTATGAACACTTGCAGCAGCTGGCTGATTTGGCCTTGGAGCTCAAGGACAGAGAGTGGTTCTTGCAGATCACTGAGGAGATGCAACTATACGGTGCTCTCAATCAGAAGGAGAGTGAAATTCATGCAAAGCGGTGATATCGAAAGACAGGTTCTCGATCACATTGATGCCTGCGAAACTGTTATGGGGTTACTGGTGAAAACTAACGGCTATGATGCATATCATCTAGACCAGCGTTACATTGCAATGATGCAAGCCAAGTCAACAGCACTATTAGCGTTATCCAATACCAAGGCAGTACGCATTAATAGAAACAATTAGGAGGAATATTAAATGTTACAAATCGAGGTATTTCCAATCACAGAGGTAAAGGCTATCAATGAGTTCCTGTCAAAGCTTGAGACTGAGGCGGTAGAATCTACGTCCATCTACGAGGATGTTAACGGTGTGCATCATATGATCATTACGTACGACAAGCCTAAGCATAACGGCTTCTCCTTTAACACAGAACTTTCAATGGATGTTATGACCAAAGGAATCATAGAATCTCTGTTAGGTCCTAAAGGCAGTAAGATGGCTGGAGCGTCATCGCGCGGCATTACGTATGATAACCAACGCACAAGAGCTATGAACTTAGGCTTTGATGCTGCTGCATGGAATCGCTTGGAGGAAAGAGTAGATGAAATTGCTAAGGAAAGCACCGCAAGTTCACTAGGAGTCCTAGGTACTACATTGGACATGATTCAACGCTTCGGCAAGGATACGTACGATAAGTACGACGATATCCGAGACTTCTATGTTGAGGCCAACGGTCGTGCCCTAGTAGAGTTAGTGGAAAGGATGAGAAACTAATGGGAGACTTTGAATTAAGTACATTGTTGTATGGCGTGGCACAGACTCTGAATGCTGCAAAAAAGGAGGGCGCAGGTGAGGTTTCATCTATATGTCTTACTCCCCAATTGTGGATGCGCTTATGGCATTTTGATGAGCTAGGCGGCTGGAATCTCGAGAGGAACTCCTCTAACATGGAGATGGCACTTGATGGCTGTCCGTTGGTATCTGAACCGTTTATGCCTTTAGGCAAGGATTACTACGTAACGTATAAGTTGCCGGAGGAAAAGCCAGAATCAATCATCAAAGCGGAACCAGTTACTCCGGGAACAACACTTTCGCATGAAGAGTTTCTAGCATACCTGGAAGAGATGCGGAAGATGAACGCTATGATAGATAACCTGTTGACATTCAACCAAGATAACTTCGAGCAAATGCCTCCACAACAACAGCAAATGATTCTGAATGTACTCGTTATGTCGCGGAAAGTCACGTACACTTATACAGCTCTATAGGAGGCGTTACTATTGAAACCATGTAAATGTAGTAAATGTGCTGACTGTGGGATGCTTGCTCGTTATGGCGATAAGACTAAAAATGAACCGCATATCGTCAGATCATTCTGTACCTGTGAGAAAGGATTGCGGATGCAGTATATTTGTTTGAATGGCGATCGTCCTTGGTCAGGCTACAAAGAAGAAGAGATGCAGGAAGAAGAGTCAGAGTTAGAACCTTGTGTGTTCTGTGGTGAACTCGTGGATGCTTCGGAAATAGATGAACGTTGTGAGACAGTTATCTGTGACAGCAGGGAATGTAATACCAAGTATGCAAAGATACAAGGAGGCGTCAACTAGCATGAAGTTAGTTAAACGTGCAGCAGGACCTAGAAAGTGTTATTATTGCACTGAAGTCACGGATAGACGCATTCAAGGATATCCTCTTGGCGGACGGTCTTGCTGCCATTCATGCTTTGCACCTATTAAACAGCAACATGAAGAAGAGCAGCGGCAGGAAGCGAACAGAGAACCATCGGAAGCTGAGGCAAGGATAGATTACATGTTAAGTCGTTTCTGACGTACCAGTGTGGGTTGGCTGCGAAGCATTTACAAGCGATTACGCGACTTATGGCTTCGCTGCTAATTCACACCACTGGTACGTTCTTGCATGCTTCCGCTTTATCTACTGCCTTTGGCAATCAATCCTGAACAATTTCAAATAGAATAGGAGTTGCGGAACAATGAAATTCGTTAAGCTCATCCTTGTGCATAGCGGTGTAGAATTCAGAGTCAATATAGAACAGATCACATTCTATGCACCTTCCACGGAATCTGCTGACCAAACAAGAATTCTTGTTAAAGACGGCGATACTTCGATAGAGTTCATAGTGAAAGGCAGTGCGGAACAATTAGACCAAAAGATTATCTTTGCGGGTGGTGAAGTTATCCAATGACAGGCATATCAGCATTAGTAGCAGGTGGTATAATGTTAGCCGTAGCAATTGTCGTAAGCATCATTGAAAGCGCAACGGAAGGAGGTCAGTAGCTTGCAAATAGCAGGCATCATACTGATGGTGTTTAGCGGGTTATGTATGTTAGTAGCCTTAGGGTTGGCAATTAGCCTGATGTTCTATAGACCTAAGCGCCGATACGAGAGCTATCGTGCAAAGACCTACGAACAAACGAAGCGTTCTAGGGATCGTGCACAGAAGCACTTGTTACGGATGGCAAACAAGAAGTACAAACGCAAACGTCACATTCCAAAACATTGGCGGAGGAGGTAATGAAGTGCCCAGATTCAGCTGGCATCGAGATACACATTTGACAAAGCCCAACCCTGGTACGGGTCGTTCTGGAGCAGGTGCAGCAGCTCTCAAACGCAAAGACTCTAGAAGAACTAACGAGGAGGGCAAAGCCATGCCAACAGCCTACGTAGTGCAGGACATCGTTAGCGGAGTTTATCTTAAAGCAAGACGTAACACTATATCTGTCGCAGGGAATGGGTTCGCATGGATCAGACCTGTTCCTAACTACAAAGAGGCAACAAAGTTTAGAACGTTAGCTGAAGCGGAACACGCAATGAAGAGTTATGTAGTCAAGCTCAACAAGAAGGTATTCAAACAGTTTATGAAGGACCAGTTCGATATCGATGTTAAGCTAGGACCTGAATTCAAAGTAGTTCATGTCGCTGATGTCCGCGACAAACAAAAATACTATGGTACTAATTAGGAGGGTATTTAAATGCGAACACAGGGTATAGTTAATAAGGCTAATCTATTGAAGGGGTTACAGGAAGCTATGTCACCTAATAGTAAAGCTACACATGTGATACTTTCAATTTCAATAGACGGAGCGGAACCTGAACTACAGATCATTACAAAGAGTAACTTTGCATCAAAGACCCTGTACATCGACCAAAAGTACAATGACTACCTTGAAATGAACTATGCCAATCACATTATTATTACGGACTTCATATTTACTAACAACTTGTCCGACACAATTAAAGCATGGGAGCCTCGACACGCCGAAGAGACTTATACAAGAGGTAACGCAGCAATGATGTTAAGTACTAACGATGTAATTAAGTGGTTAGTCGATGCAATTGAGAGTTACGGACCCAATGACGACAGAACGGCAGTTGCATGTGAATTTCTACAACAAGTTAGACGAGGCGAGTTGGATTACATTGAACCTACTTCCCCTGAGGTATATGATCATTCAGGTAGGCGTGTTGATATTGGACCTGACCGCGATCATGAGAGACCTCGAATCAGTTCAGACACAATGCAGCACTCGTTATAACTCAATGCAGTTTGTTTTATAGGGCAATTACAAACCTACTTACCAACGATTCTAAAGTTGATAGGTAGGTTTCTTTTTGCTTATTATCGGGCTCTTCGAGATGGGCTTTCTGCATGGTGATTTCAATTCATCCCAAATTCATGAATTTCAAGTGTTTAGTATAGGAATCTGCACGTGTCTCCTCGTTGATATATATAGATTCTTTCAATATTTCATTATTTCAATGCTTAAAAGTAGGTATATAGAGAAGAGGTTAAGTAAGAAAGTATTGGAGAGGATTATATACACAAACACGACGCCCAACGTACAGCCCGACAATAGATACCGTAACTATATAGGGGGATTTAATATCAGAACCGGTCTATATCACCCTACCTCCTATATCTATATATCTAACTCTAGGGAGGGGTCAAGATCACACTGACATCTGATGGGGGATTTGAAAACACCACATAAATCAACGCGGAGACAATGCACAGTGATATGCAAGCCTCCGCGACCTTTTGAAAGGAATGATTTGGACTATCAACTAGCGATTCTTATGGTCTTTCTTAATACGATTTACTGCTTGGGGAGTCATACCGAGGATTTCAGCCACTTGCACTGAGGAGGAACCTGCTTCACTCAATCTAAGCACTTCCAATGTCTTAGCCCCTATAGGTTTGGCACTAAGAGCCCAGCTCATATTACTTGCAACTCTGTTTGCACGGTCACCGTCATTGAACTTAATGATATTATATCCGGGGGGTTGTGGGACGAATGCCTGGGCGATGAGGCGATGCGCTTGATAGTTTTTCATCTTCCCATCTTTATGTCTTAATCTGGTAGTTCCATTCCCATAAACAGTTAACACTGTATCATCCTTCTGCGTTCTGATCTCACCATTATCGCACAACCAGTAGCCCACAAACTCACTTACGTCTTCTGACTTTACTCTTGGCATTTTTAACTTCCTCCTTCTTAGGAACAACATAGTCCCAGGTTAAATTGTCCAAACTTAGGTTATCTTCATCGCCATCGATAAAAATCAACTTATCCGCCCCGGGTTCCTTGTATTTGAACTCCGTAGCCAGGACTTCTGCACGAGTTACAGTGTGAATCTTGCCGGTATTGCTGATTAGTTCAATATAATACCCGTTATCCGTCTCATCTGGGAGTCTACCAGTGGAATCTACGATAAACCCATTGACAAACACCGTATATCTCTGTAGTCCATGAGCAAACTTCTTGATGGGCCTACTATCCATGTACTCTCACCTCCTATATTTATATAATATTCAGAGAGACTATGAATTGCACTATTACTGATCACAAAAGTTTAGATCGAGTGAGTAACGTGACATGTTGCAGATTGGCTTGGAGAAGCGGCCGGAGGGTCATGTGCTCATCGCCAGGCGTTTTATAGGGTTGCTACCTGGGCTCAGTCATGGGCGTTTTATAGGCTCTGTACATGGGATCAACACTGCGTGTTTTATGCCAACCAACTGGTTCGCGGAGATGGGCCGGCGTTGCTTGGGTGTAAGAGGGGTGAGGTAGATGTTACTGGCCATCCCACCGCTCAGGCCCAACAGGACGTTCCGCAAAAAATACTTACTTACCGGGAGTTGATATTTTTTCAGTTATATAGTATAATATATGTATAGTAAGAAATACAATTTAGGAGGAACCAAATATGGAAAAGAAAGTTGTTATCATTCATTACGTTGCGGCAGATCATTTGTACGAAATCGAGTGGTCCAGATTATCCGGCAAGAGTCTTTGTATGACGGAGTTCTGGGATCATCAGTTGTTACTTATCAGTCAGACAAATACTCCGGAAGAACTGAAACAGTACTATGAACAGTTGAAAGAGTTGATCCTACAAGATGAAAATGAAGTATGGGAGGCGAATAGAACAAACGACGACGACTGGGACACCTTCCAATTCGAGTTCGACGATGTTATCATCCGAGTAACTCCAGAAGGTATTGAAGAGACGGTCGACCTATCGGACCTGTAAGATGAGTGAGGAGTTAGACTATCTTAGACGGAAGTTTGCTGGAGTCATTAGAGACAAACCAACCGGTAAGTCAAGCGCTGGATACTGGGCGGGAGTACAAGATAAGAAGTTAGCGGACGAACATTCATATGAGCTTAATAAGCGGAATGTTTGTCCGAGTTGTCAAATGTTGAGAACTAAGAGTGGAAAATGTTCAATGGGATGCGACGAATAGTCGCTCCCTACATATGAGGAGGAATAATAATGGATAACGTATTGTTTGTGTTGCAGATGTGGGGTATGGTAGTGGAAGGCTGGAACGTACAAAAGATAGACAACCTGATAGAACGTGTGCAGGATGCGTTAGAGGAAGAAGTAAGTGGTATTTCATGTGAGCCTCAGAACTGGTCGGAAGAACGTGTTGATCATGTAATAGCCGCCACACTCCCAGTAGTAACTACCTTCCTGCTTGCACTACAAGAGTTGTATTCCATGAAGGAGGAGATATTGGTAGCTGAACAAGTAGCTCTCGGTAGTGGTGGTACGAAGGTCTTTGAGAACGTCAAGCAGATGTTAGAAGACTACGGTGTATGGGTTGGGTTGTGTATCACTGATATGCAGGTGGTTGACTCCAATCCCTTGAGACCGGAGGTGTACTTAAGAACCTCGTTGGAGATGCATGAGTTGTCCTATGAGTTGTGCAGGGAGTTCCTAGATAACTTCTATAAGCCCTCTATGGTCATCCAGTTACTCAGAACACTAGGAGTTCACAAGCAGTTGGGATAACTCAATTGGATTTGTTTTAATAGGCTTTATATGGCGTCTGACCGGGAGGTTGGGCGCTTTTGCGTGCGTTTTATAGGGCTGCGGAGATGGGCCGAGGCGGCTTCTGTCCGGGC
>RCUP01000853.1_pt1 | contig 20544 bp, 12 predicted proteins | sample 2166341 | NCBI WGS metagenome assembly RCUP01 (sample SAMN09932325, study PRJNA488358) | compost metagenome | isolation source: compost soil in succinonitrile-enriched | place: Germany: Experimental Botanical Garden | reverse complement strand
GCCTAAGGCGAACCACACATTCATTTTAGAATTGCTTCCCAATCCGGGAGGAGTTAACTGTCCGAAAACAGTTGTGGAAGCAAACAAAACGATCAACGCAATTTTGAATTTCATATTTAAATACCGGGATAAAAAAGTAGCCACGAATGCACGAATTTTCAGGCGTCTAACGAGCGCCTAGTAAACTTAAACAAGGTTTATAACTATTTACACAAAGTCAGGCCACTGTTTCAAACTACAATGACCTGAAAAATGTGGTTTGTTTACTTACTGATTTTTGTCAGAACGGACGGATCTTGTTTTACTCCACTTGCAGAATAAACAACCTTCTGATCTCCCAAAGCTAAATCCACTTCGATTTCGTAATAAACGTTTTTACCGATCTCAATGCGTTTTGCGTCTTCCAGTCTGCCATCCTTGTACTCTGCTTTCACTTTGTTCAGAACCACTGCCGGAACTGCTGCAACCTTGATTTCCTGTTCTACTTTCAGAATGGTGCCTTCCGCATTCACCCACACTTCATAGTCGTCTCTTCCCAAATCGAATTCAGCTTCGTAAATGCCTCCTTTCACTTCCCAGTCCAAATCTTTTGCATCCGGATATTTGGTCATCACCGCATTAATCACCACTGATGGAATTTCCTGCTGGTCGATGGTTGTGCTCGCACATGAAACAAATGCAATTCCTAAAAACCCTGTCAATATCAATCGTAACCCTTTCATAATCTGTATCTTTTAATTTATAAGACAAATTTACGGGGCAAATCGGGAAAGAATTGGGAATAATGATTCGATGGGGAGAAAAAATGAATTATTGGAGGAGAAAAGGTGTGAATTGGGTGTGGTAGGTGGGAGATTTGTGTGGGTTGGTTTACCACGAAAGCACAAGGACACGAAGATTGGGTTGATGAGCGTTATTTGAACATCCGTTATTTTGAACGCAAAGGCGCAGAGTAGAAAAATGGGAGATTTGTGTGGGTTGGTTTACCACGAAGGCACAAGGACACGAAGGTTGGGTTGATAAGTATGATTTGAATACTGGTTATTTTTGAATGCAAAGGCGCAGAGTAGAAAAATGGGAGATTTGTGTGAGTTGGTTTACCACGAAGGCACAAGGACACGAAGGTTGGGTTGATGAGCGTTATTTGAACATCCGTTGTTTTGAACGCAAAGGCGCAGAGTAGAAAAATGGGAGATTTGTGTGGGTTGGTTTACCACGAAGACACAAGGGCACGAAGGTTGGGTTGATGAGCGTTATTTGAACATCCGTTATTTTGAACGCAAAGGCGCAAAGGACGCAGAGTGGAGAAATCTGTTGGGTTGATGAATTAAATAATGTAAGGGTTGGATTAAGAAATATTAGTGCAAAATGATGGATAGACATCCCGCATTGGCGGGACAAGTTACATCTATTTGCCCAGTTGCGATAAGGGATATAGGCTATTTTTTCAGGTGAATCTATTTACGCGAAACTTACTTTAAAACGATGTCTGGAAATTGAACCAGTACCGGAAACAGCATGAGAAATCGTATGAGCATACGTAATCTTGTAGCCGGAAACATCTGTGATTGATTTTACAATTGCCAGACCTAAACCTGTGGACGCTTTGTCATTGGATTCTTTGTAAAAACGTGTAAATACAGCGCTCGTATTCAAAGCTTTGTCTGAACCTGAATTTGCAATCTCAAACGAGGATTCTGAAATAGTCACCTCAATGGTTCCTTGCTTAAAATTGTGTCTGATTGCATTTTTGATCAGATTCGTCAATAGAATCCGGGCCAACTCTTCATTCATGTTGATGTTCAGCATTGTTTCTTCGGTAATGAGCAATGTCAGTTCTTTGTGTTCAATCTGATCTTCAAAATCTGACAAAACGGTCTTTACCAATTCGTTCAAGTTGATTTTTTCTTCGTTCAGGAATTGTTTGTTTTCGATCTTGGAAAGCAATAACAAGGATTTGTTCAAACGGGTTAAGCGCTCCAGTGTTTCGATCGTTTGAAAAACCTCTTTCACTATTTCTTCGGACAATTCCGGATTTTCAGCCAGCAGCTGCAATTTGTTCAGAGCAATTGCCAGAGGTGTTTGCAATTCATGTGAAGCATTTTCGATCAGTTGTTTTTGGTTGTGATAGGAACGAATGGTGCTTTCCAATACGTCCTGAACAACCGTATTAAGTACCTGGAACTCCATCACTTTTGACTGAAGTGGTGCAATCTCCTCATTCTTACCTAGTTTAAAGTTCTTCAATCGGTTCAAAAACTCAAAAAACGGTTTCCACATACTTCTCAGAACCAGCACATTGATAATCAGAATTGTTACAATCAATGTCAGATAAAGCCAAAGCAGGGAATAAAACAAATCTTCGATCAGATCATCTTCTTCCACCATCGATGAAATGACTTTGAGCTGATAAAATTCGTTTTCCTTTGCTTCAAAAACAGTTGTTAACAGTCGTACAGGCTCCAAATCATCTTCATTTTCCATGTACATCAAGGTATCCTTGTAATCATCGTAATGCCTCAATGCGTGATGTTCTTCTATTTTCTGAATGGAATAGTTTCCTTCATCGAAATTGGTTTTATGAAGCACCGTGGAATCCAGTTCCGCCTGATGAATGATCAATAACTTCGAATTATCCAGGCCGTCGTCAATGCTGTCGTGCACTTCATCAATCATGTTTACATAAAAAATCAATGCCCAAACCGACAAAGCGATGAGCAAGGCAACTGACATGAAGATGACTGTACGCTGGATTAATTTCACGATTCGATCAATTTATATCCGACTCCGTAAATGGATTGAATTTCAATTCCGGAATCCAGATCATTCATTTTTTTTCTCAGATTCTTTATTTGGGAATAGATGAACTCAAAATTATCGGATTCATCTATATTGTCTCCCCAAACATGTTCTGCAAGCGCCGTTTTATGCACTAATCGGCCTTTATTGGAGATCAAATACATCAAAATGGCAAATTCTTTACGGTTTAAGGTTACCGGTTTATTATGAACCGAAACAGATTGATTCGTAATGTCTGCCTGAATGTTCCCGATTTCCACTAAAGCATTTCCATCGAATTTCTTTCTTCTGACAATGGAGCGAATCCGGGCAATCAATTCCGAAAAATGAAAGGGTTTCGTCAAGTAATCATCTGCTCCGAGGTTCAAGCCTTCCAGTTTATCGTCGAGTGAGTTTCGTGCTGAAATGATCAGTACTCCGTCGGATTTATTGTTGTTTTTCAGTTCCTGAAGTAATTCCAGTCCGCTTCCGTCGGGTAAATTCACATCCAGTAAAATGCAATCATACTCGTATATCAAGGCTTTATCCAAGGCTTCCTGCAAGTTTGCAGCTGATTCTACGACAGCGTTTTCCTGCTTCAAAGCACGTTCAATGGATTCGAGCATTTCGGGTTCGTCTTCTACAACTAATACTTTCATAAATCAAAGTTCCTTTAAAATTCTGAAAAAAAACTGGAATTCTATGGTAATCCTTCAGGAAAGAATCTCCCGCAGATTTCGCGGATTCCGCAAATGAAAAATGAAAGGGCACCTAGAATCCTGTTTTATTCTGCAATTGATTTTGATAATCGGGACTGAATTAATCTGCGCAATCCCCATTATCTGTAGGAAAATCTGTACCACACCTGTTTAAACACAAAAAGCACTTCAAAATCACCATCGTAAGAAATAAGCTCTAAATTTGTACTCTTATTATCAGATTTCATGCTTCGTCCTTTTCGCGATGTTTTTAAGCTCATACTTTTCTGGATTGTCTGCTTTGACATTCATCGGATTCTGTTTTCAATTCACCATTTCGGGAAACTGAAGGAAGTTGGTTTAGGAGAATGGCTACTCAGTTTTGTTTACTCTTTCCGATTGGATCTGGCAACTGCAGCGGGGCTTTCCGCTCTTCCATTTTTGTTCCGACTGATTCAGCATTACAGTAATTGGAAGTGGTGGGAACGACTTTTCAGAATCACCTTAATTGCTTCGATTGTATTTCTCGTTTTGGTTCAGGCCGGAGAAATTGTGGCTTACGGAGAATGGAATCATAAACTGACTTCGCGCGTTTTCATGCACTTGTCGCACCCGGATGAAGTGGCCCGGACGGCTAACTATTCAATGATCTTCTGGTATATTTTGTATGCATTGATTCAATTGACCATTTACGTTTTTCTATCCCGGAAATTTTTCAAAAAGGGAACCTTGACTTTGGCAACTATCCGTCATGCATTTGAATGGATTGCTTTACCGGTGACGTATGCCATCGTTTTGTTTTTGTTTTTCATTTCTTTAAGAGGTGGTTTTCAACCGGTTCCATTAAACATCAACGCTTCAAGTTATTCCAACAAGGCAATTGCCAACGATATTTCGATCAATTCACTCTATTTCTTCGGGAAAAGTTATCTGCTTTACAATCGTTCGGAGATTGATGCGTTTATTCCGAAAGTGGATAAAAAATTGGCCCGTAAAACGGTGGAAGAATGGTACAGCTATCCGAAAGAACATTCAAATTATTTCCTGGAAAACAATCGTCCGAATGTCGTGTTCATTGTTTTGGAAGGTTGGTCGGCTGAGGCGATCGGAAGTTTGGGACCAAACAAAGGAGCTACTCCGAATTTCGACAAACTGGCTAAAAACGGGGTGCTTTTTACCAACATTTATGCAACGGGAACAACTTCTGAAATCGGGAATTCGAGTATTTTCAGCGGACATTACACCCTTCCGGAAGTTTCTATTTCCATGCAGCCGGAAAAACACCGCAAACTACATTGTTTGAATGAAGATATGGAAGCCTGGGGTTATCACAGTTCTTACATTTTCAGCGGCGATTTGAAGTACGGAAACATCGGAGGATATTTTATGGACCACGGATTTGACGTAGTGAAAGACGAAACTGATTTCCCTTCGGACTTACCTCGCGGAAAACTCAATTTTTACGACCGGGATTTGTATAAATTCCTCATCAAAGAAATCAACGATCATAAGAAACCGTTCCTGCAATGTGCTTTTACAGGAAGTACGCACGCTCCGTATGACCAACCGAAAGGAAAAGGGAAACATTTTACCGGCGAAGAAGCTGATTTCATGAATTCTTTGGTTTACGCCGACGAATGTTTGGGCGAGTTTATTAAAAACTGTAAAAAGCATTCCTGGTATAAGAATACGCTTTTCGTTTTTGTGGCTGATCACGGACATGCCGCACCGGGAATGGTTGATCCGGGGAAAGGGAAATTCTATCACGTTCCGCTTTTATTCTACGGAGAACCAATCAAAAAATCCTATCACGGAAAACGCATGGATGTAGTCGGATCACAAGCAGATATCGCTGCCACGCTGATCTATCAAATGAAAGGTGAACCGGCGCGTTATCCATACAGCAAGGATTTGATGAATCCGAAAGTACCTCAATTTGCTTTCCATGCCATTATCCGTGGTTATGGCTGGGGAACTGATAAAGGAAACTTCACTTATTACATGGAACAGAAGATTGTGGGTGACAATACTTACTCCCCGAAAGACTTCAAACGCGAAGAATTGAACTGTTCTTATTTCCTGAATACGCTTTACGAAGATTATAAAAAATTGTAAGTTCTTCTGATTTATTGAATTGTCGGGAAAAGAGCCGTACCTTTGTAGCCCTATTGTCGTAAACATGTCGTCCAAATTGATCAATATCCGGAATTTAAACCTCGAAGAACTGAAAGCAGCTATTGTTGCGTTCGGGGAACCTGCATTTCGCGCAAAGCAAGTGTATGATTGGATTTGGAAGAAAAACGTGCATGATTTCAATGACATGGCCAATATTGGAAAAGGTCTGCAGGAAAAATTACAGGAAGCTTTTTACTTCGACGGAATCACGGTAGAAGATCAGCAGATTTCCACCGATAAAACCATTAAATGTGCTTTTGGGATCGAAGGTCAAAGTCAGGTGATTGAAGGTGTTTTAATCCCGACAACTTCCCGGATGACGGCTTGTATCTCTTCTCAGGTCGGATGCAGCTTGTCGTGTGCTTTCTGTGCCACCGGACGACTTAAAATGATGCGTAATCTGAGCGCAGGTGAAATCGTAGACCAGGTCGTTTACCTCAAGAATTTAGCAACAGATAAATACAATACAAACCTTTCCAATGTTGTTTACATGGGAATGGGTGAACCTTTACTGAATTACAAGAATGTGGTTCGCAGTGCGGAAATCCTGACGGATGAAAACGGTTTGGGCATGTCTCCAAAGCGCATCACGGTTTCCACTGCCGGAATTGCCAAAATGATCAAAAAGCTTGGCGATGATCAGGTGAAATTTAACCTGGCTCTTTCTCTGCATGCTGCAAACGACACGAAGCGTTCCAAAATCATGGACATCAACGATACCAACAACCTGGAAACTCTTTCTGAAGCTTTGTTGTATTTCCATGAAAAAACAGGATCCCGCGTCACATTCGAATACATCATTTTCAAGGATTTCAACGACGGTTTGGAAGATGCCCGCGAACTGGCAGATTTTGCCAAAATAGTTCCTTGTAAGATCAACATCATTGAGTACAACCCAATCGACGACGGCGAATACCGACAGGCAGACCGTCAAAAAGTAGACGATTTTGCGCGTTTCCTGGAGGAAAAATGCAATCTGATTGTGAATGTGCGCAGAAGCCGCGGAAAAGACATTGATGCTGCTTGTGGTCAGTTGGCGAATAAGAATAAGATGATTGATAAACGGGTGTTGAAGGCGTAGTTGAATTGCGAATTACTAATGACGACTGCCTAATTATGAATTGAGTTCAAGAGGAGATTGTTTGAAATCAGGGATTAATCTTACTCGCTTTTCAATAGCAGAAAACCATTCTATTTAAAGATCAACTGATTAGATGTTTTTGATCGTCGAAAGTGATGATTGATAACACTACCCAACAAAATAGTCATTAGAATTGATTTCTTTTTTCCAAGAGATGAAGTTTCCGATTTCATACATGTCATTTGTAATTTTTGAAATGATTTCATTATCAATCCCCTTTATTTTGTATATATCAAATTTATTCTGATGACTAATAAAGCTTATAGATATTAAAAAAAAGAATTCCCACATCTGAAACGAAAATTTGCATCTGATATTTTCATCATCAATAGAACTAGAAGAATTAATCAGCAGATAAATAAACTGATTATACAATCCAACATCAAAATTGGATTTTTCTTTAAGTTCATAGTAAAAAGTTCCTTCTTTTAATTGAACGTTTTCCGTTATAATTTGAATGTTCATATCTTTTTAATATCCAACTTTTTCTAATTTTTCATTATAAGTTCCATCAGCGTCCCTTTTGCGCCTATGTTTTTAACTGACAAGGCTTTCCCATACATCTACATTGTGTCCATCTGGGAGTTTAAAATCGAGTTTGCAAAAATAACCATTTGATTTTTCTGTTCCTCTCAACTAGATTACTTCACCGTTAATCGGGTTTCAATCAATTTTGATTTTCGATTGCGCTCATCTTATTCTCCTAAAAACCGTTTATCTGTAAATCTATTAATAGCCACTGAAATAAATGAGTATTCGATTTGAATACAATCAACCTTCTTCAAACTATCAATTGTAATTCCATTTTTCAAATCATATTGGGCAATTGAACTAAAATAGCTCCTCTCATCAATAGAGAACGAATAATGCAAAAAATTTACTCCTCTCATCTTTGACGTACCAATTATTTTACCACAAACAAAGGTGGACTTGAAATATGCCACTTCGTAAAAAACAACACCGAAAAAAGATATCACCAGTATTGCAAAAATTAATCTGTTAATCTTACTATTTCTTTCCAGTAGTTCCCTCATTTGTTGCGGAGTTAATCATATTTATTCGAAATATTATCACATTACCATAGATCGTAAGTAACAACAAACATCCAACTAAACCATGTGACAATAAAGTATGAAAACACATAAATACCCGACTTAAACTTATCATATTTTGTTTCCAGATGTTTTGCCTGTTTAAACAATAATATGTTATTCAAAATTAACAGTAAAGTAAACACAAGTAGTATCCATATATTGTAATTCTTAACAAAGTCCACTAGTACTTCAGGTAAATTCTGCCTGAAGAAAGACTTATTTAGCATGATCAAATTAGATACTGTTATTAGGTTCAGAATATTATGAAAACTAAGAATGAAAATTGAAACAAATCCATACATCTCTGGAAGCTTTGAATCATGTTTAGTCATTAGTATTAAATGCGAATAATATTTTATATAAGCTTTTTTCATCGTAATGGAAAATAACTAATTAGGTGCAGAATTAGAACACATAGTACATAATTGTTGTTCTTTAGATACCAGTTTTGAACTATTTTCATGACTGGATAGTGCAACATCATTCAAAATCAAAAAAAGGCCCACTTCTGCAGACTTGTTCCAAATAAATTAACTTTTCAAAAAGTACTCAGGTGCAAATCTGGAACATTACCCTGCCAAGCGCTGATTACTTCGATGGGTTCAAAAACCATTTCCCTTTTTGAAGTTGCCAAACAAGGTTTGTTAACAATATATCAGCGAAATACAGCGGAACACCTTTATCAAACTCAATTAAGAATTCATCTTTTTTAAAATCAATAATTCTCAACATTTTTTTTGGTTTGGGATTTTCAAAATAATCATCGGGAATTAAAGGCCTTACATTATCAATTTCCATTATTATTTTTTCATTATAAACAGCATTTCGAATTGAAATAACTCTTTTCGAAGTAATCAGCGAATACGACTCTTGTGAACAAAATTCGAATATAGGCTCCTCATTTAGCTCTAAATCGATTTGTGCCCTTAAATTCTTATTCTCATTAACAAATCTTGTTAAGATTCCATCGCTAGGATTTAACCATTCCTCAGGAGATCCCTCCACTGTTTTTAACGTGACTTGTATTGCTTCTTTTACTAAATCCATAATCGTGACTTGTCTCGTGCTAAGAATCAAAATTACTTAAACTTCCTTGCTTTTTTAATTCACCTCCAACAATAAATCTTCACAACGGCCAAAAGCATTGCTAAGGATTTCGAATAACAAATAGTTCTTCTGTTCAATCGTTTTAAATGGGTTCTCAGAGTCAGATTCTGACGTTCAATGTGGTTAATACCTCTATTCTTAGTGGAATGAATCTCTTTTGGAATCAATTCTTCGTAAATGTTCAGCTTATCCGTAACAATTCGTTTAGCATCTGCTAACAATAAGGTTGAAATAATTTTCGTGAGATTGGTTTTGTTCCTTCTTCCAACTACCAGATCAATCACTTCTTTGTTCTCCGGATTGAAGGAATAAGCGATACAAAAACGATTGTTTTTGTTGCCAACATAGGTAAACAATTCATCTACCTGGTATGATTGTCCTAAACTAATTGGAGCAGATCGCTTAGCTGTTCTTGCAATTTTCAGAATTCTGCGAATAACTGTATTCGGTGAAATTTCTAAAATTCTTCCGATTCCCCTTATTCCACAACTCTCTTTCAGTAAAAGAATAATCTGTTCATTACTAACCCGGCATGATCCATAGTGATAATCTTCCGGGAATGAATGATGGCAGTTTTTACAGTAAAAACGTTGAATTCCGAGTTTACTTTTTCCATTTTTTACAATCGTTTGTGATTTACATTTCCGACATTCCATTTATCCACTTTTTGAACACACTATATACCTGTTTTCTATATTTCAAGACTTCCTTAGAACGAAAAAAGGTGTTCCCGAAAGAACACCTTAGTCATTTTATTTCTTCACTTGTTAAACTAAATCAGTAATCAACTGTTTATCAGGAAACTTTTGTTTTTGTTGAATTCAATCAACACATTGGTGACATTACCTACCAATGTGAAACGAACAAAAATAAACTAAGGCTCCAATGGTTAGAAATACCAGTTTGATCCCTCGTTTGTTCTCAAATACAAGAAAAGTGTTATTCCAGATTAATAACCAAAGAAATATTATTTCACTGATAACTACTATTACAGTTAATGGACTAATTGACCTTAACAAAAAAATTAAAACCAATACGATAGACGCATAGAAAATGCTAACAAAAAAGAACGTTTTCTGGCGATTAAAAAAAAGAATTCCTACTAATGATAACATACCCGTAAACAAAACTAATATGTCATGTTTCATTGCTTTAAATACATGTGACAAATCAAATTTTATTTCAAATTCTGTAAAATAGTCTTTAACTACTAAATATTTATCCCAAGCAAATAAACTTAAAGACACCAGTAAAATTGTGTTAACTAAAGCAAGTAAATATCTCTTATTCATAATAACTAAATTTATATTAAATACTTAAACAAAATGAAACCATTTTAAATTAGGTAAAACTACCTATTTTCTTTTTCTTCCCCAGTCAATAGGTAGAATATCTTGATCGTCTGTTTCATACATTCTAACCTGTTCGATATTATCTTGAGCATCTTGATTCATATCATTTATTCCCTGAATAATGCGTTCTGCTTTTTCTTTTTGCAACAAAACCTCACGCACCAGAGCACTCATTTTTTCAGTCACTTCGACACTAATAACCACATTTGGACCACGTTTCACACTGACTTTTGAATAAAACTTAGAGTCACTAAGAGCAATATGGTCTTTGTCTTGATATTTATCATCGTAATATTGTTTTTCTTCTATTGTCCTTGTTTCTGTTTTAGTTAAGGAGTATTCACCTGTTTTATATGAAAAATGATGTTCTGTTCTTGTAATTACTTGTTTGTGGTATACATAATTATCTCCTATCACAAAAGTATTAGTAACTTTCTCTTTATAGATGTAATTCTCTGGATAAGGAATATCTTTTTCTTCATTTAAAACATTTTTATATTCTGTCTCATAGGTATAGTTATCATAATACTCATTTTTCTTATAATTTTCTGCTCTTCTACAAATAAACCCTCCAGGATGATATATTTCAGAGTTAAGTTCAGTGCTTTTGTCAAAATGCACTTGACTTCCCCAACCTCCAACATCTAGTCTATCTAATGCTAAAACAATATTTGTTTTAGCATTTCCTTTTACATTTTTTTGTTCCCAATCATGCGCTAATTCAAGACCATATCCCTTTCCATCAGCATATTCAGATCCTGCATCAGGATTAGGTTCTTTAAATTCAGGTTCCCCCTCCAATCCCAAAGGATCTGTAAAGAAAATAGGATTGTTATTAAATGCTACATAAGGAGACATTCCCGGATATTTCCTCATCAACGGATCCAAACTCAACCAACGTCCCAAACGCGGGTCATATTGTCTAAACTCAGTGGTATAGCTATTCCCATTCCCTTTGGCTTCATTGTCCATTTCCATACCATTGTAGCCGAAACGATATTTGTCTTCGCTATTATGTCGGTTAGGCATCTCCATCCCAAACGGATAATAATCACTGTTCATAATCACTACCGCTTCATAGGTTCCGCCCACATACACCTTCCGGTCTGTAATTACCACATTGACATTTCCCAAGTAATTCGTAATCTCATACTTCTTGTACCCTAAAGTGTGAATTGCAGGATCCACCGGTGGATAAACCGGAGCGGTTTGTTCCGTTCCGTTGATACACAAATCAATGTCCCGGTCAATCATTCCCAAGCGCGAAGCACCGTAAATATTCAGCTCATTCAGTTTCGCAGTATTCGTTGTCAGATTCAGATCATATACTCCCATCACCTGACCATTGGCATCGTATGCATAGTAAGAAGTTGTGATCGCTCCTGTTGTGGTGTTTGTTACTTTTTTCAGGAGTCGCTGGCCAAGCGGACTGTATTTGAACTCGATGGTTTTTCCAGATCGGGTGATTTTCTTCACCTTCCGGCTTCCGGTAAACCATTCGATAAGCATCGAACCTTCCGAATTATCGCGGATCAGCTGTCCCAGTTTGTCGTAACCGTAATTATCGATACTCTGATTGTCAATATCCTCAGAATAGTATCCGCTATAGGACGGAGCATCTTTTACATAATCCAGTCGGTTGCTTGGATGCGTTCCAATAGCAGGTGGAGTATTCGCAACCTCTTCAAAGTTATAATCAAACTTATCCATGTTCAGGTTCGCCGCAGATCCATTGCGCTGCAAATGCGTCAGGTTTCCGTTTGCATCGTAACTGTAAGTGGATGCGTATTCGGAGGTTTCCGCCACTCCTGTCCAGCTATTACTTGCTGCCAAACCACTTGCACGGAAAGTACGCGTTCCTACCAAACGGTTCATCTGATCGTAGCGGTAAACGCCCATCTGGATTCCCATTTGAATACCGGAATTCGGTACATCTGCAATAGCAGTGGTGGTATAGGCAATATTCCCGTTATACAAAGGGCTGATTGCCGTATTCAAAACTCCGGTGTATGGTGACGGAGTAAAGTTCGTAGAACCGATGCTTTGATAATCTCCGTTAAAATAACCGAGTGTATACCCCACGACATCACGGGCAACTTTGCTGTGAACCGAAGTGTTCTGAGACAAATAACCCGAAGCGTTGTCTCTTCCCAGTTCATAGCCCGGATTCAACACTGTTCCGTTCATGGCTTTCATCCAGCCGTTGATCGTATACGCGTAATCCATTCCCTGTACTTTCTGTTCACCCAATTCTACACGCGCCAGCGGACCGTAATCGTAATACAGGTAATGCGCTTGTCTCGATTGGTGAATTTTGTCTGTACTTACAAACACTTCTTCCAGGCGGTTTGCACGGTCATAGATGTAAGTATGGGTCATTTGATCGCGTTTATCTTTCTGGTATTTCACCGTTTTGACATTTCCGCTGATCAGCTCAAACTCGTATTCGGTGGATTTGATATCCTGTTTCACAGGTGCCAATTCCGGAACATCCTGTAAGGTCTGCAATACATTTCCATGAAGGTCGTAGGTATAATGCGTTGCAGAGGCGTATCCTGTTACCAGATCGCTCGTAACGGTATTGTAGTACGCTACCGAAGCTACCCGCAAACGCAAATTCTGCTGGCCTGGCTGGGTTTGCCCTGGTTGCAGGGTAAAACGCGATTGAACTGCCTGTATAGCAACTTTATCGTAATAGGTTCTGGTGACTTCCGTGCGGGTGCTTCCGCTTGCTTTGACCCAAGCTTTGAAGACCGTACTCACAGGATCTTGTACTTTCAAAAGCGCTGTTTCGTTGAGTGCTGTTGCCGGAACTACCTGCCCTGCTTCTTCCGGTCTTCCGTATTTATCATAGAAAATATAGCTGTATTTGTTCGCATCGAATTGCACCGGGTTCTGTGACAAAGCAATGCGCCCGTAGAAATCATACCAGAATTTTGTTTCTCCCTGCTGATCCGGGTTTGATGTAGCAACCAATTGTCCATAAGAATTGTAGCGGTATTTTGTTTCGAAGGTTTGTTCCGGAAGCATCGGTGTTCCGATCGTTTTTCTGCTTTCATTGATCGCCTCATTCTCACTCGGAAGCATTTTATCCACTCCTTTCGGAGCTACCGTGCGCACCAGGTTTCCTGCCTGATCGTAATAGAACTGCGTATATTGGTAATAACGGAATTTTCCACGCATCCTGAAATTCTCTGTTGAGAATGCCGCAGCACATTTCGTCTTGTAAGCTGTCTGAAACTCCAAATAAGCCTCTGTTACACTAAGTTCATATTCCTCAATGGCATCCTGCATCAGATTGTCCAAAACCGGTTGGTAACAAATCTCAAAATTGGGATCGAATAACGGCTCGTTACACAAACGCTGTCCGTTGTCTCCGCAATAACACCAATTGACCTGCAAACAAGTATTCGTTACCTGAGCCAAAGCCGTTACCAACTGGCCACACTCATAGTATTTTACTTCCAGTTCGAAATTGCTGTTAGCAGTACAGTTGGTACTCGTAGGCCACATTTCTCCGAATGAAACGATTTTAGAAAAATCAAAATTCGGCTTTGCTGCCACAGATAGGTCAAAGGTACACGGTGTTTGCGAACCATTTTGAAAGGACAAGGTTAAATGTCCGCCATTAACCGTTCCCTTATAAGATGATCCCAATAATTCTTTTTCAAACAATTCTCCATGTTTGTAAACAATGTTCTCAACTACCAGATTCAAAGTAGATGCATGAACCAGTTTTCCACGTAAAGCCTGAACTGCCAATATCTTTTTAAATTCATCCATGATCGGATTCATTTCACACACCGGATTTGAACTCGTTGCATTACATCCTTTGTGGAAGAAGTCATAGTCTTTAAACTTCAGATCATACCCCAAATGTTCATTCAGGAAGTTGGTCAGGATGGTTTCATAATTTGAAGCAGCTTCAAATGCAGCACTGTTCAAACCGTACGTCGTATAAGCAAAATTGTAAGCTGCCGTATACTTTGCATTGATTTCATCACAGCTCTTACAAGCAGTATTCGCCTCACAGGTCAATTCACGCGGTACCAATTTCTTGGCAGCAACAATCTGCGCATTGGCATTCGCCGGCCATTGGTCGTTCCCTTCATCGTAAAACTGATCACAAACACATAGAAGATTGTCCACATCTTCCATATCAATTCCTTTGTACACATTCAGATAGGCTTCAATCGAAGTTGTGGGAAGAATGGTTCCGTTAGCAATTCCCGCCTGATAATCCGTGCGGACATCCATCAGGATATCACAGCCACATTGATCCAATCTGGAGAAAGCTGTCAGCATTTCTTCTTTTTCTTTATAAGGTCCGGGGAACGTGACCAGATACTGTGAACAAGAAGGATCCGGATAACCGGCTTTTCCGCTCAGGTGGTAATCCAAAACACCTTTGATATCTGTTTTTCCGTGTTGTGTTTGTTTTCCTACAGGTGCTGTTGTTGCTCCCATCGGATGCTCGCTGTCACAACCCAACATACACAATTCAATGAATTCATCTTTCAAAGCTTTTCGCTGAATTGAGTCTAATCCGGCGATCGGGGCACAACCCGCCAAATCTTCCAACCACTGTTCTGCGTATCCCTCACAGCTCGTGCTGCAAGATTCTGCAATCATCGGATTAATTACGTTGTATGCACTCTGTTCGGTTGTAATTGTATCGATATCAAAAGCAAAGGCATTGGTATTTCCAAAACGCGGTGAACGGGTAGCTAAAACTGATTGAGGAAATGAACCACATCCTGCAACTGTTCCCACCGCACCGATACATTTGTTGGAGCAACCATTTGCTTCCGCGTAAGCCTGTTGGGCAAGGAACACTTTCGTGTGCTTATCTGCCAAATACAAATTGCGGAAAGTTAGCCAGATCAAATCTTTGTTACAAGCATCAAATTCCAAACATTTATTCATATTGTCTTTCCGGCACTCCTCCCCGGATACCAGATAAACTGCGTACTCCCACATCGAAAGGTCGATCGAACCATGAAGATCATTTACGTAGGTATTCATTCCACCCAGCATCCCATTAATTCCATTATAATAAGCCGCACCCAGAGAATCCGGCAAGAAAAACGGATCCGGGTTACTTGGAATTGAAGTTGAAGGACTCGGGAAAAAAGTATAATAAGAATTCGGAATTCCACCTGCCAAAGGCATGATATATCCTTCGGAAAGCGCTGTTTCATAGGAATTGATTGCCAGCATTTCCTCATCGTATTTATTAGATGATTCATTCAAATAGCAGAATTCCAAATAACAGTATTCCGGATGTTCACTTACCAATACTTCGGCCCATTCTTCTCTGAAATTGCTTACAAACCATTCCAACCCCGCTGTTCCTGCAAGACGTGAAGCAGGTACTGCCACATTGTTCTCGTCCAGATAAGTCAAGGTTCTCCAGTTTACCCCTAATGCTCCGGATGGATTAAACACCGAGTAAGCATCATTTGAAATCCAGGTTGTTTCGTTGTATGTTCCGTATTGTCCACCAGGACTAACATCCGTCAGCATAATCTGTTTGTACCCGTCACAGGTACTTTCAGGAGTATCATCAATCATGGTCGGATTACAAGCCGCGAAGGACTCCTCCATGTAAGCTTCGTTGAAAATAGACTGTACGCCTTCAATACACGTATTCGCTTCCAGGTACAAACACCAATAGGCATCTATTGCATCTTCGTTTACTGTCAGTTTCTTGTGGATCGTATACATGCCCGGATTTAAATGTGCCGAAAATGCCTCATCATGCACATTGATCCCATTACAAGTTCCATTGATCAAATCATCAATATCGGATCCGATAATATGAACCGGGTTGGTGTATCCGTTCAATATCACAGGTGCCCCACAATCGTCAAAGACCTCAATTTCCAGATCATAAATACAATCCAGACACAAGTTTCCCGTACAAGCACTTTGGAATTGCGCAGGAGTAAAGGAATAATTGAAATTAAAAACAGTATCTGAAGAAATATACTGGCTGTAGGAGATCTCGGAATATGAAATCGAATTAGCCGGGAGTCTCGGAGAACCATCTTCAATCATGACCACATCCAGATCCGTTGATGAATTGCCTCCAACCCCATCTACATTTCCGGGACTTGGTCCTTCCATGTAAGATAACACCGTACGTCCGGCCATATCCGTATACTGAACATAGATTTGCCCGTTCGGGTCTACTGTGATCATTTTCGTATAATGAGGTGCCCATCCGACCTCGGTTCCGAATAATTGGTTTAATTCATACTGATTGGAACTCGGATAGAAGATTTTTGTTTCTTTTCCAGATCCTGTTTTTAAATCTTCACCTGCCGCCGAAATACTTGCAACACGATTTGTATAATCGTTCATGAAAGTGACTCTCGAAAACGGGTACTTTTCCGCATCCGGAATAGCCACATTGGCTCCGTTTTGATCCGGATTGGAAGGTGAATAGTATTTTCCCGCTCCGGAAGTGGTAGAAAATCCAATAGAATTTGCCTGACACCCATCAACTAATGGCGGATCAAAATTATTTCTGGAATACGGAATAGTTGTTTCATCTACCAAATTAAAACTGTCCCGATATTTCATGAACGCACCGGAAACAGGAGTTGGCAAATCACCAACAGCTGCACGTCCCAATTCATCATAATACACATTGGAAACAATGACTTGATTCGTTACCGGATTATGAGCCAGCGATTGGTGCGCACGCCCCAAACCATCGGCATAGGAAACTCCTTCAAAACGTTTTCCATCTTCAGCATAAACCACGTTATGTGACCAGTTGATCCCTGAAAATTCATCTGTGATATGAATCTTATTTACTCCGGAAAATGATGAAACCAACCCTGATTCTACAGCTGTCCAGGTTCCATCCTGTCTGTCCGTAAAATTCGTTCCTTTTTTCCCGATCGCCCGGACACGATATACAATGTATCCGTGATCAAAAATACGTGGAATTTTGTACCAATTTTGTTTCGTTTCAATCCGTGTACTGTTCAGATAAAAATTGTAATTCAACTGGCTTTCAAACAGATAATCATTGGAATTCTGAGGATCCAGCTTATAATCATTGATATGAACCCATTCCAATTCGTAAAACTCCGCTCCGGCCTTCGTATCCCAACTGAATTCAATTTGTGGTCCGTCGGCAGCGACATTTAATGGCGCATGCTTTAAATTTATAACCGGATTGTTATCCAAAACGTAATAACGTTCGACCTCAATACTTGTTTCCAAAAACAATTGATTCAACGGAAGTGTTCCGTTTAATACCTTTACAGAAATCCGGTGTGCACCAGGTATAACAAAAGTGGTTTGATCATCGGCAATACTTGTGCCTGAAGCTTGATACTCTAATCCGAAAGCTTTCGTAATAGACCCTGAAGAGACAAAAGTTGCTGTCGTAGCGTTCCAGGTCCAATAAGTAATTTCAACCAATTGAGATGCAGAAAAATCGGAAGTAACCGGTACATCCGGATTAATTCCGATCCGAACTGTCCCGGTTGATTTTTTATTTGAAAAACGCATGGACCAGAACGGATCCGTACTCATGTCATAGTACTTGTCGTCGTACAAACTCAAGGTACTTCCTGCTGTTAATGCTGTTCCCTCCAATCGGTTGCTGAATCGCTCAATTGCAGCAAAAACAGACTGATTGGCAAAAACAGACAACAGAATGATTAATATATATTTAAACTTTTTCATGTTTATTGAAATCTGTGATTCTGGTTAATTATTTGGTTGATAGTCCGAATTCTGTTTCAGAAACAGTTTTGATTCCTTCAATCGTTTCCACTTTCACACGAACAAGCTGTAAATTCTCGTCATAATTATAGAAAGTGGTGTAGTTGTATCCATCATGCGTTGCAAGCGGAAGAAAGGTTACCGGATCGTAAACCACAGAAGACATTCCTGCATTAAAAGGGTGAATTCTGAAATCATCGAAATAAGCAACATCCATAGATTCATTCTCCAATTTCAAGGTCAGTAAAACCGGTCCCTGAGGAATTGTACAAGTTGCCTCCACACGTTGCCATCCTTCAATAACGGGCCCAACATTTTCACAAGTAACTGAACTAGCTGAAGACCCGGAACCAAAAATCACTTTGACGGAAGCTCCGGTACCAGTTTGTTTTACCCATGCTCCAACGATGTAGTCTCCCGGATTTGGGTTAAATACAGGCGGAGGACAGTTACAACTACTACCATCTAAATAGGGAGCAGGGAAATCAGTCGATTGAACTTCTTCAAGCGGACAATTGTTTCGAATAGTCGTAGCATGTTGCACGGACTGTGTTGCATTTAATTTCAAAGAAGTTTTACCACTATGTCTGACAGTGTTCGAAAGTAAGTTCGCATTATTCATCTCAAACTTAAAGAAATACCCGTTTGATGCCGGCCCGTTATAAGTATAGGTTTCAAATCCGTCGAAAGCGATATCCGTTAAATTCGCATTCACAGCCTGAGCTACCGGAAGATTGGTTATCAATTTATTATTTACAACCATCTGACTGGAAAAAATACCAAGCGGATCACGGGATTCTACCAACATACCAGTTGCGTTAAAACGAGTCGGAATTTCATTTTTTCTCCATAATAAGGTCGTTCCATTTCCCGATAGTGGATGCGTTCCATGATCAATGCTTACCCATACATGATTCGTATTCATTGCGTAAAATGGTTTGAACTCCAGATAACTTGCATCAAAACGGGTTTTGTGCAGATGAGCTACTTGTTTTCGTTCACTTTGCCATGAAAATTCGGTTTCTACTACAGGGTCTCCCTTTGCTCCGGAAGCAAATAAGTTCATCCTCGCAGTTTCAGGTTTCGGAGAACAAACGGCTATATTATCCTTGTCTTTGTATTTAATTGCACTCCCCGAAATAATTTCATCTGTTACTGGATTTGAAGGGAAACTAAAAGCCTCATCAGGTGTAACAGAAAGTGGCATTTTAGTAACAATCGACTGCATTGTTTCTCCCAAGCGATTATTCCGGTTCGTTTTTTTCAATGAAAAGATTATCGTTCCTGAAAAGTTATTCATTGCCGCTCCTGAAGGCTGTATAATGTAAGCAGTAGATCCTGTCAAAGTAGAACTGATTGATAAGATATACCCTTCAACTGTACTTGCTCCATTCGTCAATTCAATCAAATCTCCGGGAGAATGGTATTCGCCCAGATCAAATGTGGTTACGAGAAGACCGTTCATATCAATCGTTCCTGTACTGCTGGCAGGAAAATCAGCCTGAATTTCTCTCAAAACAGGATAAGCCCAATGAGAAGGATAAACCAGGTTGTACAAACGATCATTGTACTCGTCTTGTAAACTGGACAAGACCACTTCTCCGCTGTACTTATCATACAGTTCATTCTTAGCTGTATTAGACGATCCCAGGTAACTTGTTGTTATACTCTTTACAATAGCTGAATAATTGATATGCTTGATTAAACTATGCGAGTAGAATCCTTTTTTACTACTGGATTGAGAATAAGACGGTCCGATGCTCACCTTAAAGGTTGGGAATGTAAATCCAATGGTTAACCCCGCCATCTGGAAATTGGATTCGGTATAAACAAATCTGGAATCCATATGGATATCAAACTCTCTTGCAACATTCTCATTTTTTACCATCCCTACGCGGTCAATCATTGGGATTTTTTCACCTAATTCATAGTATTCATACTCTGACTTGGAAATCGGGTTTCCGTTCATATCCTCCAAAGTCACATCTATCGGTTTACCATGAAAATCGTTTGTAATAACAGAATATCCTTGAGAAAAACCGTACTTATCAACCGTGCTTCCTGAAAAGAAAGCCCGCTCCTGAACCGGATCGCTTAATTCAACTCCTGTTGTTTTTGGCTGAGTTCGGTACTTTTTATCTTTATTCGTATGAAAATTATAGACAACTGTTCCTTTTGAGGTTTGACCCATTCCGGTCATCCGAACCTGAACCTGTTCGTATCCCACAATTGGATTCGGGAATAATTGCATAGCAACCGGAGTCACATTAAAATTCATTTCATCCGGGAATTTTTTGGCAATATTGTAATAGGTATCCCAACCATAAAACGGGTTTTCATCCATTCCGGCAGCGGGCTCATAAGCCGCAACTCCTAAGCTGCTGGAACGGTTCGGATACAAATACTGCCATCCATACGTTCCATCACTTACAGCTCCTTCACCCGACAGGTTC
>RCUP01000842.1_pt1 | contig 20769 bp, 15 predicted proteins | sample 2166341 | NCBI WGS metagenome assembly RCUP01 (sample SAMN09932325, study PRJNA488358) | compost metagenome | isolation source: compost soil in succinonitrile-enriched | place: Germany: Experimental Botanical Garden | reverse complement strand
ATTTATAATTCAATAGGGCGTATTCTGCAGAATACGCCCTATTGAATTATAAATGAATGAGTTACGAAAAGATAGGTTGTGTTTTTTTATATATAAGGGCTACTTCTCTTTCTGTATCGTTAATTTTTTTTTAAATAATCATTGTAATCATGACAATTAGTGCTTATATTTATAGAGATTTTTTTCTATAAATACCTGTTTGAACCCTAAGTTAAGCCTTTGATCACTATGACCTTTACTTGTCTGTCTTATATCTTTTTTACACCGTTGTAAGGTATAATTAATTATACTTCTGCTTACTTGTGTACACCGGCCGCAGGCTACTTCTATACTATTTACCTGGTTTATATGTATGTTGAACAATATAATGTGAAACATCTTTTAAATAATTAACCTAATCACTAATCATTTATAATTTATGATTCGATATCTACACAAAATCATAAGTGTACTTTTAGTCTTGTGCTGCAGCTTCACCTTAAGTCAGGCGCAGCTAACTGTTATTGATAATGTTACGGCAACCCAACTCGTCAATAAGCTTGTGGGGCAGGGTGTGGTAACCATGAATCCAACGTTGACCTGTCGCTCAACCGGTAGCGGTACCTTTTCCGGAACCAGTAACCTGGGTATCGATAGCGGTATCGTACTGACAACCGGTTCTGCAAAGACCAATACGGCAACATTTACAGTAGGTGTAGATGCCATTGCGACGCAAGGGATGAGCTATACCGGTGGTAACACCCCGGGCGATGGCGACCTTACTTCTATTATCAATGGCTCGGCGACCAACAATGCCTGTGTACTGGAGTTTGACTTTATCCCTTCGGGAGATACTGTGCGTTTCCAGTATGTATTTGGTTCGGAAGAATATCCGGAATATGCCTGTTCATCCTTTAATGATGTATTTGCATTCCTGATTTCCGGTCCGGGTATTGTATCCAATATACCGGCTATTCCCACAAAACGGAATATAGCGCTGGTACCGGGTACCAATGTGCCTATCGCGATCAATACCGTAAATCCGGGTGCGGGTATCAATGGTAATATCGCCACCTGTAATGCGATTGCACCAGGCTCTCCTTTTACCGCATATTATGTAGATAACCTTATTCCAACTGCAAACCCGAATATCGTTTTTGACGGTATGACTACCGTGCTGACTGCAATACAGGACGTAATTCCTTGTCAGACCTACCACCTGAAACTGGCGATTGCTGATGCGGTGGATGGTGCGCTGAACTCAGGAGTGTTCCTGAAAGCAGGAAGCCTGATGAGTACACCGGTACAAACCGAAAATATAACCGGCGGTGGTGGTGGTTCTAATAAGCTGCATACCGTAAGAGGCTGTAATCCTGCCGTAATCCGTTATAAAAGATTAGGTTGCGATACCTTACAACCATTTACCTTCCACCTGCAGGTGAGCGGTACGGCGGTTAATGGTACCGACTATGCTTTTATTGCACCTACACTGGTAGTACCAGGAGGGTCCAGCACAGTTGATCTGCATATTCAGGGCCTGTTACCGCCACTGGGTAGCAATAAATATGTGATCATTGGCGTATTACATCCCGATTCTGTAGTAGCAGGAGCTTCTATTATTCCTGTTCTGAAAAGAGATACGGTATATATTCTGGACTCTTTATTTGTAAATATTCTTACACCAGAGCAGGCTGTATGTCCCAATACAACTATTTCTATCACAGCAGAAACCGATCCTAGTCTGAGCTTCAGCTGGACACCCGTTCAGTACAATACCGGTAGCCTTACCATAACCCCTACATTGCTGACTACAAGAGATTTTACGATAACCGTTACACAACCCGGAGCACCGGCAACCTGTCCTCCGAGACGTAAGACATACCATGCATTGGTAGAACAGTATCCTATTATTTCAGCACCAAGCGATACGATCGTCTGTGGTCAGGATTCGGCAGTCATACCGGTTTCTGTATACCCCGATTCTGTCAACTATCTGTATAACTGGTCGCCGGGTACAGGCTTAAGAGCAACCAATATCGGTACCAACTTCCTGTTCCGACCAGCAGGCACTTATCCTTATACGATTACAGTTACCACGCCACAGGCACATTGCGTTTCGACTCATAATATTAATATCAATGTGCGTCCGCCGTTTGATCTGAGTTATGTAAGGCCACAAAGCGGTACGGTCGTAGAGTACGGCAAGGAAGTAGATATGTCGGCACAGGGTGCAGTACTGTACTCATGGTTCCCTCCGGGTCAGTTCTACAATCCGGATATGCCGGTAGCCAGAACATTGCCGGTCCTGGAGCCTGCAACCTATAGTGTCCTGGGGATTGATGAGTATGGTTGTAAGGATACCGCTAAGATTTTCCTCGATGTCAAATATCCTTTAGATCCGATCATGCCGAATGCCTTTACACCAAACGGCGATGGCAAGAACGATGTATTCGGATTGACGAATGCTAAATTCCAGAAGCTACTGCGCTTCGAAGTGTATAATCGCTGGGGCCAGCAAGTATTCACCACCATAGACCCGCTGAAAGGATGGGATGGCACGGTTGAAGGCAAGGATTGTGCGCAGGCAGTATATACGTACATCATTGTTGTAGAGCTGCCAGACAAAAACATTAAGACTTATAAGGGAGATGTAACCTTATTCCGATAAGATAATTTCACCTTTGATTATATAATCCCGGAACGCATTGCGTTCCGGGATTATTGTTTTAGGGCAGGGACCCCATACTTTCGTACTGTTTTTGGAGCCTGAGATAATAATGCTTGCAATTCTCTGTAAATTTGAGTACTGACCAATCCCAATAAGGCTGTAGTTTCAACATTTCCCATTGTTGATAATCCATTTCAGGACATTTCCTAATGTCCTGAGTACCCCTATTTATCAATTGTAAAAATTATCACTATGGGCAAATTATGGCTATTGGCCGGACTGGCCGGATTCGGTATGGTCACTGGCTGGGCAACGCCTCCTCCCGGACCACCCACCGGAAGAGCACCACACGAACACCAGGTGCAGCAATTGGCCTTTGCAGAAAACAAAGGACAATGGACTTCCGAAGCAAGGTATAAAACCAGCTTGAGCGACAACGGGGTTCTCTTTCTTACCGATCAGGGACTGGTATACAACTTCGTCAGCAAAGAAGATATCCGAAAAATACATGATACAAAAGAATCGAAGGAGTCTGAGTATCCTGTGATTCATGGACATGCCTATAAGGTAAACTTTGTAGGCAGTAATTCCGGTGTGACCTATACAACGGCAGACAAGAAGCAAACGTATCATAACTACTTCATCGGAAATGACCCGAAAAAATGGGCTTGCAACGTGGGTGTGTATGGTGCTGTCCTGCAGCACGATATCTATACTGGTGTAGATTTTAAAATATATGGCACTTCGGACGATCACCTTAAGTACGATTTTATTGTACATCCCGGTGCAGACCCGGAGCAGATCGCTTTATCATTCGATGGTGTAAAGCCAGCTTTGTTGCGGGATGGATCTTTAGAAATTACCACGACTGTAAATAAAGTAACGGAGCAGGCTCCTGTTTGTTACCAGGTGATTGAAGGGCAGAAGGTAATGGTCCCTTCTGCCTACCGTTTCAAAGAAGGAGTGCTGTCCTATCATTTCCCTAAAGGATATAATAAAGCATATGAACTCATTATTGACCCATCTGTAGTATTTGCAACCTACAGCGGTTCAAATAACAGTAACCCTTTCGAGGGAGGGGTGAACGGATATGGGGCTACATATGATACAGCGGGTAATACCTATACCTCAGCAACCATATTTGCCTGGGGCTGGCCTACCACAACAGGGGCTTACCAGACCACAGTACCCAGTACGTTTAGTATTGGCATCAATAAGTACAATGCCAATGGTACCGCCCTGATATACTCTACATATTTCGGAGGCAATAGCGGACGCATACTGCCCAGCAGTCTACGGGTCACCAACAATCAGGAGCTGGTAATGACTGGTTATACCGAAACGGCAACCCTGCCGGTTACTGCCGGAGCTTACCAGTCCAGCCTCAAAGGAGCATCCGATATGTACGTGGTTAAGTTTAACGCTGCCGGGTCGGCACTTGTCGGTTGTACCTATTTGGGCGGAACAGGGCCGGAAGCCTATTATATGAATATTATCTACTTCGCTCCCTATGCCCCGGGCAACTATGGCTATAGTACTGTGGATGTAGCTTTTGATAAGCAGGATAATATCTGGATCAGTGGTAACTCCGGCTCTACAGACTTCCCTACCACACCCGGGGCCATTCAGAATGCGCTTGGCGGAAATCATGATGCCACCATTACCCGTTTCAATCCTACCCTGACTACGCTGCAATACGGCTCTTATATAGGAGGTAGTGCCTGGGATGGTGCTTATGGTATAGAGTACGATCCCAGTGCAGACCGCATTGCCATTGCAGGCAGTACCATATCTTCCAATTATCCGGTATCGTTTGGAGCGTACAAACCGGTAAGACCCGGCGGCCGGTTGGATGGGTTTGTGACCGTTATTGATAATAATAATCCCAGCTTACTGGCGTCTACTTATATAGGCACCGATACGACCGACTATGCTATGCGGGTTGCGTTTGACTGTAACCATAATGTGTACGTGGCCGGTAATAGCCTGGGCAATTACCCCGTAACCAATACTACTGCACAAGGACTCGTGAGTAACGGACCGGTGTTTATTGATAAGTTGAGCCCGGCGCTTAACGCATCACTGGCCTCGACCCGTACCGGCCTCAGGACCGGGTATATGGGCGATATCTTTCCTTCTTCCCTGATTGTAGATAAGTGTGGTAATATCGCAGTCTCTACATTTACCTGGTCCTTAAAGCAAACAGGTATGCCAGTTACAGCCGATGCAATAGATACCAGTCCCAAGCCATTTTACATGGCGGTGTTCCGGGAGGGTTTTGCCGGGCTTAAATTTGCCAGCTATTTCGGAGATCCCAACAGTGAGCATTTCCATTCCGGCATAAACCGTATCGATCCCAGAGGCATCTTTTACCAGGCCATCTGTACCGGTGCCGGTAATTTCCCGACCACTGCGGGAGCATATGCACCACTCAAACTTAATGGGTATGTAAATGACAATGCAACCTTTAAGATTCAGTACGAGACAAGCATTCCGGTAGATATGACGGTTACCACCGGTGGCGGGGCCAATGATCCAAAGCATCATACGGTAAGAGGTTGTAAGCCTGCCCAGATTACCTTTACCCGTACGGGTGATACAGCAGGACCCTTAGTATTGCACATCAATAAATCCGGCTCGGCAGTAAACGGTGTGGACTATACACTGCTGCCCGATACTATACAGCTGGCTGCCATGCAGACCAGCCGCACTATAGATGTAGCAGGGCTGCTACCGGCCAATGGCACAAAGATGCTGATTATAGATCTGCTGGAGCCATGCAGCTGTCAGAACCCGACCGATATCGTAAAGAGAGATACTATATATATATATGATGTGCTGTATGCCAACCTGACGACTCCGCTACCGGCCTATTGCCCGGGTACGCAGATTGCTATTACCGGAGCTACAGATCCGGGTTTGCAGTTCAGCTGGGCACCGGCACAGTATAACCTGGGCAGCCTCACCATAAATCCGGTCATCACCCAGGATGAGGACTTTGTATTTACCGTTACACAGCCCGGTGCGCCGGCTACCTGCCCGTCCAGAAGTATTACCTTTCATGCAGTTACAGAGGCTTATCCGCAGATTATTATGACAGACGATACCGCAGCCTGCGGCCAGGACAGCCTCATGATACCGGTACAGGTACTGCCCGATAACATAAACTATATCTATAACTGGACGCCGGTTACAGGCCTGAGGGCAGCCAATATTGCCACCAACTACATCTGGATGCCTGTCGGGGTATATCATTATACTTTCTCGGCAAGCAGCCCTAATGCACATTGTACCACAACAAAACAACTGACGGTCGAGTTCAGGGCACCGACGCCGCTATCCGGCGTCACCCCGCCGAGCGGTACCCTGGTCGATTACGGCAAAGAGATCACCATGTCTGCACAAGGAGCTGTATTTTATACATGGTATCCGCTGGGGGCATTTCATGACTATCGTGAGCAAAGCCCGACTACCTACCCGGTTACCGAACCCAAAACGTATACGGTGGTGGGCGTAGATGCTTATGGCTGTAAGGATACCGCAGAGATCCTTATCGAGGTACGCTACCCGCAGGATCCTGTTATACCCAATGCTTTTACACCAAATGGCGACGGCCGCAACGATGTTTTTGGACTGACCAATGCCAAGTTCCAGAAGCTGCTGCGGTTCGAGATCTATAACCGTTACGGTCAGCAGGTATTTACAACCACTGATCCGATGAGCGGCTGGGACGGCAATTATAAAGGAGGTCCTTGTGACCAGGGCGTGTACCAGTATATCATTACAGTGGAGCTGCCCGATAAAGAAATGAAAACATACAAAGGAGATATTACCTTATTGCGATAAGGTATGGTTTACAGTTCAGCCCGGGAGCGTCCACCTCCCGGGCTTTTTTATATATGTAATAGCTATACTCTATATATAAATAGGCAGGTATCGGCACAAGCTTCTGAATAATTACTTGTGCAGAAAGCATAATTGTGTTAGTTTTGCACTTCGGGCGCCAGCCCGATTTTTTGTATCTATAGGTGAGGGCACTCACGATACAATGATTGGGGCCGAGTGCAGCATAAATCCGTAAAATAAAAATAAACATATATAAAATGCCTTTAGACACTTCCATCAAATCTGTTTTAATTATTGGCTCCGGTCCTATCGTGATAGGCCAGGCATGTGAGTTTGACTACTCCGGTTCTCAGGCAGCCAGAAGTTTAAGAGAAGAAGGAATCAAAGTAACACTGATCAACAGCAACCCTGCTACGATCATGACCGATCCCATAGTTGCGGATAAGGTGTACCTGTTGCCTTTGACTCCGGAAAGTATAGAACAGATACTGAAGGAAAATGATATCGATGCTGTACTGCCTACAATGGGTGGACAGACTGCGCTGAACCTGTGTAAAGAAGTAGATGAGCTGGGTATCTGGCAGCAGTATAATGTACGCCTGATCGGGGTAGACATTAAAGCAATCGATAAGGCAGAAGACCGCGACCTGTTCCGCGAGTGGATGCTGGAGATGGGTATTCCCGTAGCACCTGCACGCGTAGCCAACTCCATGCTGGAAGGTAAAGAGTTTGCACAGGAGATTGGTATTCCACTGGTTATCCGTCCGTCCTTCACACTGGGTGGTACCGGAGGTGGTTTTGTAAAAAGTAAAGATGAGCTGGAAGCGGCACTGGATGCCGGTCTGAAAGCCTCTCCTATACACGAGGTACTGGTAGAGAAAGCAGTACTGGGCTGGAAAGAATTTGAATTGGAACTGCTGAGAGATGCTGCCGACAATGTAGTCATCATCTGTACTGTAGAGAACTTTGACCCGATGGGTATCCATACCGGCGACAGTATTACTGTAGCACCGGCTATGACCCTGAGCGATACAGCCTTCCAGCTGATGCGTAATACCGCGATCGATATGATGCGTAATCTCGGAAACTTTGCCGGAGGCTGTAACGTACAGTTCGCCCTCAACCCGGAGACAGAAGAGATCATCGCAATCGAGATCAACCCGCGCGTAAGCCGCTCTTCTGCACTGGCATCTAAAGCAACCGGATACCCGATTGCCAAAATAGCTGCGAAACTGGCAGTAGGCTACCACCTGGATGAGCTGAAAAACCAGATCACACAAACAACATCTGCATACTTTGAGCCGGCGCTGGACTACGTAATCGTAAAAATGCCACGCTGGAACTTCGATAAATTTAAAGGTGCCGACGATACACTGGGCCTGCAGATGAAGTCTGTAGGTGAGGTAATGTCTATCGGACGTACCTTCCCTGAAGCCCTGCAAAAGGCATGTCAGAGCCTGGAGAATAATGCCATAGGCCTTACCTCTATCAGCCGCAGCCGCATGCGCCCTGAAGAGCTGAAAGAATACCTGAAGCGCCCGACATGGGACCGCATCTTCCGCCTGAAAGAAGCGCTGGAAGTAGGTATCTCTATCAAGACTCTGAGAGAGCTGACACAGATCGACCGCTGGTTCCTGTATCAGATCCAGGAGATCGTACATATGGAAGTGAAGATCAAGGAATACAAACAATCGCACAGCCTGCCTAAAGAAGTACTGTTCGAAGCCAAGAAAATGGGCTTCAGTGATGAGCAGATTGCTGAGCTGATGGGCGATTGCACTCCGGAAGAGATTTATACAAGACGTAAAGAGCTGGGTGTAACCCGTGTCTACAAAATGGTAGATACCTGTAGCGCCGAGTTCGAAGCCAAGACCCCATACTTCTACAGTACCTTCGAAGAGCTGCAAACCGGCTCTGAAGATATCCTGCAGAACGAGTCTAAGGTGACCGATAAGAAAAAGATCATTGTACTGGGCTCCGGTCCTAACCGCATTGGTCAGGGTATCGAGTTTGACTACTGTTGTACCCATGGTCTGCTGGCTATTAAAGAGTGTGGTTATGAGGCGATCATGATCAACTGTAACCCTGAGACCGTATCTACCGACTTCGATATTGCAGACAAACTGTACTTCGAACCGGTATACTGGGAGCATGTTTGGGAGATCATCGAGCATGAAAAACCAGAAGGCGTTATCGTACAGCTGGGCGGACAAACGGCCCTGAAAATGGCTAAACGCCTGCATGCCAAAGGCATTAAGATCATCGGTACCTCGTTCGACAATATGGATATTGCAGAAGACCGTGGCCGATTCTCTGACCTGCTGAAAGAACTGAAAATCCCTTATCCAAAATATGGTACCGCTTACACTACTGACGATGCTATGGAAGTAGCCAACCAGGTAGGCTACCCGGTACTGGTGCGCCCGTCTTATGTACTGGGCGGACAGGCCATGCGTATCGTCATCAACGACGAGGAGCTGGAAGAGAGCGTAGTAAGCCTGCTGAAAATACTGCCGGGCAATACCATCCTGATCGACCACTTCCTGGATCGCTGCCAGGAGGCCGAGATCGACGCTATCTGTGACGGTGAGGAAGTATACATCATGGGCATCATGGAGCATATAGAGCCGGCAGGTATCCACAGCGGAGACAGCCACTCTGTACTGCCTGTCTTCAACCTGGGTAAGCTGGAAGTTGAGGAGATGAAAGACATTACTAAGAAGATAGCCCTGAAACTGAACGTTAAAGGACTGATCAACATACAGTTTGCCATCAAAGACGGTCGCGTGTTTGTAATCGAGGCCAACCCTCGTGCCAGCCGTACCACACCATTCATCGCTAAGGCATATGGTGTACCGTTCCTGAACATTGCTACCAAAGTAATGCTGGGCGAGAAGAAACTGAAAGACTTCACCATTGAGAAGCATCTGGAAGGGTACGCGATCAAGGAGCCGGTATTCAGCTTCAGCAAGTTCCCTAATGTAAACAAAGAGTTAGGGCCTGAGATGAAGAGCACGGGCGAGGCTATCCGCTTCATCAAAGATCTGAGAGACCCATACTTCAGAACCCTGTACAAAGAAAGAAGCATGCACTTAAGCAAGTAATTGCTGCATAATATAATACAATAGCAAAGGCTACCCATCGGGTGGCCTTTTGTTGTACCACTTATTTGTACGCTAGCGCACGCGCCCTCGCGTGTGCCGTGTATTGTACCAGCTATGGTCTTACTGTTTGTTTTGCAATAGCTATATTTTGAGGGCACGCGCTGGGGAGCGCGCGCCAGCGAGGAGAGACATCTCCTTTTGTACGTGCATTCAGGAGATTTCTCGACGCCGCTGCGCTGTGCTCGAAATGACGGGACCACTCACTTCGTCATATCGACCGTACTCATTCTCGTCATATCGACTGAAGCGTAGCGAAATGGAGATATCTCCTCTTTCTGCAGCATCTTCATGTCGACCGGAGTGGAGACCTCTCCTTTTGTACTTGCATTCAGGAGATTTCTCGACGCCGCTGCGCTGTGCTCGAAAAGACGTGAATAATTGCAGGCTAGCGCGTGTGCCTCGCGTGTTCCCGGTTATACGCTTACGCTTATAGGCACGCGCTGGGAAGTGCGCGCCAGCAAGGACTGGCAAGAAAGATTTAATAATTTTTAGACCGAAACCTATATTTTGTGCCAAAATTGTCTTCTCCTTCCATATAGTTAATTAGAATAAGCCCATTTGATTCAATGGTTGATATCGACAATTCTAGTAACGTAAGCTTATAGTGATTGGGTTCAAATGGACTTAACATAAGTGTTTTTGCATCTTTCATATCTGCTATTATGCTAATGTGGCCTTTCTTGAAGTCAACATATATATTCTTTATTTTCGACCAATTATCTTCTCTTCCACTTAAAATAACTATATCTCCCGATTTATCTATAACAATATCATATGACCTATCTTCTGTTTGATTAGAGAATATGTCCATTTTCCACATTCCGTTTAAAATAGTAATATCTCGCTGATGCTCACGCTCATATTGTAGTATTGCTAATTGAGACTGCATATCTCTTATTAATTGCTCCCTATTGCTTTTTTCATTCTTCAAAGTATTTACTTCCGTTTTTTCGGTGTTTACTTCTTGTTGTAATGTGAGCTTTTCATTTAGTAAATTTCTATTGTCTTCTATTGTTTTTGACTCAGTTTTAATAATTTCTTCCAGTGCTTTCTGTGCAGAATCATATCTTTTGCGTTCTTGTAAATATTTTTCCATTGGTACGTGAGACTTCTTTAGAATACGCATGTTCCAATTATTGCCAATAGTTCTAATCCAATTTAAAAAAGCTATAATGCATATTCTGAAAAGCGGAAAGCCGAATGTATAAATTAGTGCCAATAATAAAGGATAAACGATATAATTTTTGGTTGAATAATTCGAAGAAATCAAATTTATATATGACTTATAGCCATCTATTTTAAGATCAACCTGTTTATAACCAATTAGCCCAATTGGAACCCGCCAGTTTATTACCAACCAACTTATGGCGAATGATCCAAAAAATGGGTTAGAAATACGGGATCTTAATTCTTTTAAAAAATCTGTAATTGCTTCCATTTGTAAATTGTTTTTAAAATGCGGCTTTGTGAAGATAAAAGTAGAGATTTTATAATAGAATAAGGAGCCCACCGGGCTCCTTATTCTATTTATAGAGTATTACAATCACTTCTTAATCAATTGCTCCAATCTATCAATCATCTCCTTTTGCTGCAGGAGCATACGCTCGTAGAGCTCCACCATCTTATCTAAAGGATTGAAAGTTGGTTGAAAATTGAATACTGCCGGATTGGTCATCGTAGCATTATCGTTATTGTTAATTGTATTTGAGATTACATTCACCGCCTGTTCCTCGTCAAAGTTCTGATTAGCCTCTACCAGCAGGTGCAGTACTGCTGCAATCTGTTGGAGCACATCCAGTTCTATAGTCTCGCGCTGCTCCAGCAGCGATACCCGCTGTTGGTTCCAGTCATGGCCCAGGTCTCCGGCCAGGGCATCTTGTTTAATGCCCAGCATCTCACGAAAGCGTTTTATGTTGCGGCCTTCATGCACTTTACGGTTGGTTGTTTTGGTCATAGGTCAATTGTTTTTTCAGACTGGAAAATTACACATTTATATACTAATTACCGGTATTGCCACCCCGTAAGTAACACCCGTACGGGTAGGCCACATGCCGCAGCTTTGTGCTATAACTGCGGTAGCTAAAGCTACATGCTGCCGGTAGAAAGCCTCGCCGCCGTACCCATGTGCCGTATGTGGCTGACAAAAAGCAAAATGAAGCCATTGAAAAACTAAATGCACCCACCCAAAAGCTTAATAGCATTAACCAAAAACCTCAATCCCATTCTGGTTTGCAGTGGCTGGATGTGCCTTTTTTCTAAGCGCGCGCAGCTTTTTGGTAAATGCAATTGTGCAAAAAGCCCCGCGGCCGCAGCATTTTTCTGCGTTCATTGAGCTTTTGTCTACCCTCTATTTAGCTTTCAGGTAGCTTTATTGAGCTCCGAGCTGCAATCATTTAGCTTTTTATCAGATTCCATTTAGGTCTGGGTTATCTGCCCCCTCTTCTGGGGTGGGTGGGGTGGCACTGCCGGGACGGTAGTTAAATCGCTCTTTGAGCTGCTGGTACACAGCCTTACTGCCGGGCATACCGGCTATGCTTGCCGCCTCGGCTATGCGGTATATACTCAATGCCGTAGTATAGGCTTCACTACCGGCCAGTATGCGGGTATCTTCTATACGCTCCGACAACTGTCTGCATATGGCACTGATCTCATCTAGCTGATTAAAGAGGTTAAGATCATTTTGCAGCATGTCTGCAGAGAGAAAAGAGGGGAAGAGCTGCGGACTGTTGCGCAGTGCATTGCCAGCATCTTCGCTAAAGGTTTTGTTACCGACATTGATCTTGGGCAGGCTCATGCGCTCGGCCGGGCTTAGCCCTACGAGAAAGGGCAGTTGTGCCTGTATGGCTGCAAAGAGCGTTTTGATATTGGCCAGCTGATCGCTGGTCATTACAGCGTTTACCCTATTGTTATTGATTCCTGACATAAGTTGTGAATTTTGAAAGTGAATAAATATGACCTCTAAATTAATCGCTCACTCCTGCAAACACTGCAGCCCTGCTACTAACTTTTGTACTGTTTTTGGAGTTTCCCGGAGACAATAGTATGGGCAGGGGCACAACTTTTTTGCTTCGCGGCCTCAGCGACGGGTTTTCGTTCTACTCGTCATATCGACTGTAGCGCAACGAAATGGAGATATCTCCTCCTTCTGCAGCATCGTCATATCGACCGTAGCGGAGATATCTCCTTTTGTAGCACCTTGAGATTTCTCGCCGCCGTTACGCTGTGCTCGAAATGACGGGACCATTCACTTCCTCATGTCGACCGTAGTGGAGATATCTCCTTTTGTAGCACCTTGAGATTTCTCGACGCCGCTGCGCTGTGCTCGAAATGACGGAACGATTGCAGGCTAGCGCACGCCAGCTGAGTGGGTAGATATGGTTATAGAAATACGATAAGATTCAATTTTGTCAAGAGCTACCATTATCTGTATCACGGCAATGAAAAACTAGAACTAACACTACCATTATGCCAATAACAACAATAATCAGATATATGGCATATACACTACTGTTGCTCGTGAGCAGCAGTAGTGTATATGCACAAAAAAGCTTTTCTACCAAAGCCATTCGGCCTTATGCGATGCCTATATACAGCATCAATACAAGTGGTGTAGAAAAGCGAACCGTGTACGACAACTATGATTCCAATGGCGTGAGGCAGTATCGAAGAGTATCGAGTGATAAAACCAGTACTGTTCCTGGTAAGGTAATTGTAAAAAACAATATCAATTTTGCAGCGGGGCTGGATTATGAATTGTGGCTACCTAAACGATTTTTTATAGGTGCTGGTGCCGAATTCAGAACTTTAAACAACACGGTTCGTTATGGGTATGAAATTGATAAATTCCTGGCCGATAATTCTTCATTAAATGGGCCAACAGATAAGCTGTATACCTATCACCAGCAATTGAATCTGTTAAGCTTTTCATTGCATGTAGGGAAGAATTTCCGAGTCAAGAATCATGAGTTTGAGGTAAGGCTTGGTGCATCTGCCCCATTTACCCTAAATACTATTGAACATTATGAACATACAAATCATTTTTTTGGATTCAGCAGAAATGGGTATGACTACTTACTGCCGTATACCTATCAGCAGAACAATAATTTCAACCGCCCAAAGGTTTTTCAGTCAGAAGTGCAAAGGATTCATTTTTATTTAGGCAGTAGTAAGCATGTTACAATTTTTTCGAAAAAGAAAACAAAGCTTTCTTATGGCTTACAGTTGAATATTTTATTTAATGAAGATAATTCATTATGGTTTTATACCTTCTATAATTATTCAATGCAGGCAGAGAAGGTATACTATAAAAATCAGCTCACAACATTCTCTTACACTAAAGTGCCTGAGTTGTGCCTGAAGATAGGTTTAGAATTATAATTACTGATGCTGCGATTGCGCACCAGTAATAGAACGATTACTCCTTAAAGGGTATATGTACATAAAAAGGGCGGCGATGCATAGCATCGCCGCCCTTTTTATGTTGGCAGGTTTACTCCTTGATCAGTTTAAAGCTACCGATACGGTTGCCATTGATGATCTTACCAAAATAATATCCATTGGCATAAACGCCCAGGTCTATTGTGGCAGTGGCTTTATGAATTGCTTGTTGCAGCACCACCTTGCCGGTCATATCATAGATCGTCAGGGTAGCACCGGCCTTAGGGGCTTCTTTCAGCAGCATACGAAACTGGCCATCCTTCGATGGATTGGGGTAGATGCTGGCCATGTCGAAGTCTACTTTGGTAATGCTGTTGGGGTTAAGCGGTACAAAGCGGATTACGGAGCCATTGGGAGGGTAGTAGCCATAGATAACGGCATCGAGGGCAGCCATGTCAAACTCTGGATTATCAAAAGACATTTCGCTGAGCAGCACGGCAGTATCTGTAAACTCGCTGCTGATAAACTTGTACTGGGCAGCATGGATAAACTGCTGCTGGAAGTTGGTACCTATAGAGTCGCCGGGATTGCCCAGCAGGGCGCAGGCTATGGGATCTTTGCCCTCATACAATACCTCGGCGGCAGTAGTGGCAAACATGGTATTGGCTACATTACTGTAACCGGCACGGTATTCGATAGCATGGTTCTGCTCATACATCCATACCTGGAAGTTGAAGGTGTCGGTTCCGGTAATGTCGCTCGCCCAGCTTACATTACTGAATTCTATTTTGAATATGCGGTTGCCGGCTGTACCGGTGGTGGCATACTTTACCTTGCCGCGGCCACGGCCTTCGTACAGCAGGTTGATGCCGCTGATCTGGCCCAGGTAGGTATAATCGCTCTCTACACCATTGAGGTATATACTACCTGTATTGTTTATCGCAAATGTATTGACCGTAGTATTCTGATACTTAAACGGGAAGGGAAAAGCGATGTTGGCGCTGGTGGTATCGTTCCAGTTGCCGGTAAAGCCCAGGTCGGTGGCACCGGCCAGCGGAGTGTATGTGCCTCCGGCATAGGAGACTCCGTAACGTTTTACCGGGTTTTGGGCATGGCTGATGCCTGTAGCCAGCATAGTAGCGGCCACTAAAGCAAGTAAGGGTTTTTTCATGTTCATAATCGTTTGGGTTGTTTAAGGGTTTATAGGGCAAGGGGGTATTATGTCTCTTTTCGGTGATGTGATAGTATAGACGCAAATCGCATGCTGTGGCTTAGAGCATTATGGGTTCTTTTTTTTTATTTAAGTATTATTGAGTATCCGCTTAAAGGAAACCAAAGACATAATTTATGTCTTTGGTTTCCTATTATAGTTATTTGCTACCTTTTGCCTTGATGCAAAAGGTAGCGCCAAAAAATCAAGGCTGTATAAATCCCTGGCTAAAAATCAATGTGTCGGTCGGTCGCAAACGCAAACTCGCTGCGCTCAGACAGTGGTTTCCGACTTTATCGACCGAGCCAATGATTTTATTAACGCCGGATTTATAAGGCCATTTGAGCGATCTGTACGGTACAGATCGCTTGTTGTTTTCTAAACTAGCGCACGCGCCCTCGCGTGTGCCGGTCTGTATAAGGTCTTTATAATGGAAGCGCGCGTTTGGGAGCAAACGCCAGCGAAGCGCCTCAGCAACTGAAAGTTTCGTACCCTGAGGTACTCGAAGGGTACGCTCAGACGATCAATGCACGCAACGGTACAAAATGGCGGTGCCTTGCAATCGCCTTGATGAAATATCATTTTTGCACCTTTAGTTGCCCGACAAAAGGACGATTAAATAGTTGACTACATACAGAAAGTCAGTTAAGTATTTACGGCCCTGCCTCATAGGTAGATCGGGTATACATACAAAAGAGTTGGGCGCTACAGATGCAGCGCCCAACTCTTTTGTATAATATATAGAATAGCTTACTCCTTGATCAGTTTGAAGCTGCCGGTACGGCCGCCATTGGTGATCTTACCGAAGTAGTTGCCATTGGCATAAGCAGCCAGATCGATGGTTGTACCGGACTGGTTTAAAGCCTGGTTCAGTACCACCTTGCCGGTCATATCATAGATCGTCAGTGTAGCACCCGCCTGAAGGGCTTCTTTCAGGGTCAGGCTATACTTACCGTCTTTAGACGGATTAGGGTATACGCTGGCCATATCGAAATCTACCTTCGCAATGCTGTTCGGATTAACCGGTACAAAACGGATTACAGAACCATTGGCCGGGTAAGCACCGTACAGCAGGTCTTCGATAATCAATGGGTTGGGAGTCTGCAGATCAGACAGCAGCACTGTATTGTTATAGAATGTATTGTTGAGGTACTGTGCTGCATGCAGGAAGGCATCGCCGCCTGTGGTGGCAATAGAGTCGCCTGGGTTAGATACCAGTCCGCATAAAACAAGTTCTTTTTCTCCTTCCAGGATATCGTTAACATTTTGGGCAAACATTGTATCATGTACATTAGAATAGCCGCCGCGGTATTCGATAGCATTGTCGCTTTCGTACAGCCAGATCTGGAAGTTAAGGGTGTCGGTACCGTTAACATCACTATAGCGGCCTACATTGCGGTATTCTACTTTAAAGATGCGGTTACCAGCAGTACCCGTTGTAGTATAGAATACTTTACCTCTGCCGGCAGAAGCATAGTCCATATACACACCGGTGATATGGCCCATATCTACATCTTCATGCATCAGGTCGTTCAGGTACAGGCTTCCGTAGGTTTCGATTCTTACCGTATTCACTACTGTGTTCTGGTATTTGAAGGTAAACGGAAGGTTGATGGCATCACTTACCGTATCGTCCCAGTCTACAGCAAAACCTGCATCGGTAGGGCTGGTCAGTTGAGTGTAAGCAGCACCGGTAGAGTAGGTTGCGGTAAAGCGTTTAACAGGAGTCTGTGCATGGCTCATGCCCATGCCAATGGTCGTCGTGGCCAGTAAGGCGAGTAGTGTTTTTTTCATGTTTATATAATATATGGGTAAATGTGATAATTTCTATAGTGTATGTGATACAGCGAAAATAGCGATATAATTTATACAGACGTATGATTATATACACTAATTAGTGAAATATCTATTGCTTTCCTTAATATAAAGTTAAGCAGCCCTACATAGACTGTAAGGCTTTGCACAGGTTTAATGGAGTTGTTAAAAATATTTTGGTGCTTGAATTTATCGAATCGGGTAAAAAGACTAATGTTTATTGTACTGATAATAGGGGCATTGCATGTGAGGCATTTTGTTTTTAATCTTATATACGGGGCGCTAAATATGCCTGGTACTATCAAGTAGCCGGTTATTTATCCGTTTTTGAATTGCTATAAATGATATTTTAATATATTTTTGTGGATTCTAAAATTTTTTAAAACAAGTATAAAAGTTATTATGACAAACAACGAGCTATTAGCGATTGCACAAGAATTTGGTACCCCATTGTATGTGTACAATGCAGAGAAGATAAAGCAGCAGTATCAAAAGTTAAGCAAGGCATTCGATAAGCAGACTCGTTTTTTTTATGCTTGTAAGGCATTGTCCAACATTAATATCCTTAAAGTAGTAGAGCAGCAGGGTGCCGGACTGGACTGTGTGAGCATCTATGAAGTACAGCTGGGCCTGCGTGCAGGCTTCACCCCTGACCGTATCCTGTTTACCCCTAACTGTGTAGACCTGGCCGAGATCGAGGCGGCTATGCAACTGGGCGTACACATCAATATTGATAATATCTCTATCCTGGAGCAGTTCGGTAATAAATATGCCGGTGCTTACCCGATCTTTATCCGCATCAACCCGCACATTTTTGCAGGAGGTAATTATAAAATCTCTACCGGTCACATCGATAGCAAATTTGGTATCTCTATTCATCAGCTGCGCCATATCGAGCGCATCATGAAGTCTACCGGCCTTAATGTAGAAGGATTGCATATGCATACCGGCAGTGAGATCAAAGATGCTGATGTGTTTGTACAAGGCCTGGAGATCATGTTTGAGGTAGCAGAGCACTTCCCTAACCTGAAGTATATCGATATGGGTAGCGGATTTAAAGTGCCTTATGTTAAGGATGAGCTGGAGACAGATGTACAGACTTTAGGAAAGAAAGTACTGAAAGCCTTTGATAAATTTCAGAAAGCCAGCAACAAAGAACTGATGCTGTGGTTCGAACCAGGTAAATATATTGTGAGTGAGTCTGGTCATTTCCTGGTGAAGACAAATGTGATCAAACAAACGACTGCTACTGTATTCGTAGGGGTAAACTCGGGCTTTAACCACCTGATCCGTCCTATGTTCTACGATGCATATCACAATATCGAAAACATCAGCAATCCTAAAGGGCCGGAGCGTATCTACACCGTGGTGGGTAATATCTGCGAAACAGATACCTTTGCCTGGGATCGTAAGATTAATGAAGTGAGAGAGGGCGATGTACTGGTGTTTCATAATGCGGGTGCCTATGGCTTCGAGATGAGCTCTAACTTTAACAGCCGCCTGAAACCTGCAGAGGTACTGGTGATAGATGGTAAACCGCACCTGATCAGAAAAAGAGAAGTATTTGAAGATCTGCTGAAAAACCAGATCGAAGTATTATAAAAATAACTGTAAACATAAGAAAGAGATGAATATTGCAAATAAATTCCCGATTCCTGAATTCGTACTGCTGGATGGCGAAAACCATTTAGGAGAACAACTGGAAGGCCGTACTGTACTTGTACACATGCCTACAAATACTTACCTGGAGGTACTGTCTGTATTTCCGGAAGATATGAAACAGTTTGAAGCACTGAACCCATTCGGATTCGTGTTTGCCAACAGCGAAGACGAGGACGAAAACCATATTTTCCTGTTACATGGTACGCAGGCCGATGCCGGTGCGCTGGCAGAGATCTATCCTAAAGCTGCAAAATGGTATACCAATTATGCGCTGTGGATCGATGATGAGATCGGCAAAATGTAATCAGCAGCAGGCTTTATAGAAAGGTAATACATGTAAGGCTATTATATCTTAGTTTTACATCAGTGAATTGCATAGTAAACATTTTAAAATATTTATCTATGATTACCATTGCCCTGTATAATCTTAAAGGTGGTGTGGGGAAGACCGCCGGTTGCGTAAACCTCGCACACCTTGCTGCTATGGATGAGTACCGTACCCTGATCTGGGATCTGGATCCGCAGGGTGCTGCGGGCTTCTACTACCAGGCCAGTGCCGGTAGTGCCAAGGATACCCGCAAGCTGGTAGAACAGCATGTGGCTATCTCTGAGCTCATACAGCATACAGGTTATGATTACCTGGACATTATCCCCTCCGACTTCTCCAGCCGCAAGCTGGATAGCTTACTGGAGGCGCAGGGTAGCAGCAAGAAGTATATCAAGCAATTGCTGAAGCCTCTTAAAAACGATTATGACCTGGTCTTTATAGATTGCCCTCCGGGTTTTTCTGTACTGGCAGAGCATATCTTTCAGGCGGCAGATATTGTACTGTTGCCGACTATACCTACTACACTATCTCTGAGAACCTTCGAGGCCGTGAAGTCTTTCTTTGAAGAGAAAAAGATAGACCTGGCCAAGCTGATGTGTTACTTCTCTATGGTCGACAGCCGCAAGGCATTGCATCTCGAAACCATGGAAGCTTTTCACCGCCAGCGCAGGTTCTTCTCTTCCTACATACCCTACCTGTCCGATGTGGAGAAGATGGGCATTTACCAGGCTCCGGTTATGGCATTTGCACCCAGCTCCAGGGCGGCACAGGCTTATACAGACCTGTGGGAAGAACTGAAAGAGGGCATCTTCTAAATTATACAAACTAGTTATAAACCATTTTTTTAAAACATGTATCAAACAATTCTAACACAAGTAGAACAACATATCTGTACCATTACGATCAATCGTCCTGATAAAATGAACGCCTTGAATAAAGACGTAATTACAGAACTGGGTGCTGCCCTGGATGAAGTATACCAGAATGCAGACATCAAAGCAGCGATCATTACCGGTGCCGGTGCAAAGGCATTCGTTGCGGGTGCAGATATTTCTGAATTTACAGACCTGGATGGCAATGGCGGTTCTGCCCTGGCTAAAAGAGGTGCTGAGCTTGTGTTTAATAAAATTGAAAACAGCCCTAAACCGATTATCGCAGCGGTAAATGGTTTTGCATTGGGTGGTGGTTGTGAGCTGGCTATGTCCTGCCACTTCCGTACAGCAAGTGAAAGTGCCCGTTTCGGTCAGCCGGAAGTGAACCTGGGCTTGATCCCTGGTTATGGCGGTACACAACGCCTGGTGCAGCTGATCGGTAAAGGTAAAGCAATGGAGCTGCTGATGACTGCAGATATGATCAAAGCAGATGAGGCCAAAGCATTAGGCCTGGTAAATCACGTATTTACGGCAGAAGAGCTGTTGGCTAAAACGACCGAGATCGCTCAGAAAATACTGACCAAAGCACCGGTTGCGATCAGCAAGATCATCAGCCTGGTTAATGAAGCGGCTACCGTTAGCCCTACCGGACTGGATAACGAAATCCGTATGTTTGGGGAGTGTTTCGATACCGAAGATAAGAAAGAAGGAGCAGCGGCATTCCTGGAGAAAAGACCTGCTGTGTTTCAGGGTAAATAAATCATACTGAGTATCCGCTTAAAGGAGACAAAGTCTATTATAGTTATTTGCTACCTTTTGCCTTGATGCAAAAGGTAGCGCCAAAAAAT
>RCUP01000836.1_pt1 | contig 20868 bp, 20 predicted proteins | sample 2166341 | NCBI WGS metagenome assembly RCUP01 (sample SAMN09932325, study PRJNA488358) | compost metagenome | isolation source: compost soil in succinonitrile-enriched | place: Germany: Experimental Botanical Garden | reverse complement strand
CTCGACCATCGCCATGAACGGGCGCGGCGACATCGTCGAAACCCCCGGCGGCTGGACCGACTTCATCCGTCAGAACCCCGGCTTCCTCCAGCCCGGCGCCAACCCGCGCCCGCAGGACAAGGAAGCCGCCGACCGCGCCGCCGCCAACCCCGCGCCCGCAGCCGCCGTCGCCGCCAAAAAACCCGGCAAGCTGTCCTTCAAGAACGCCCACCGGCTGAAAGAACTGGAAGCCCTGCTGGAAACCCTGCCCGACCAGATCGCCAAGCAGGACGCCATCCTGGCCGACCAGTCCCTCTACACCCGCGACCCCAAGGCCTTCGACGCCGCCATGAAGGCCGCCGACAAGGCCCGCGCCGACCTCGAGGCCGCCGAACTGGAATGGCTGGAACTGGAAGAGAAGAAGGCGGCGCTGGCGGGCTGAAGCCTCGCGATTAGGCTTGGCCGTGGATGATGGGGTAGGCTCCCCCCATCGCGGGCCAGACTATCTTGGGCGCCTGCGACTGGAAGAGATCGGTGACGCACGCCGCACACTCCCGCCTGTACTGGCTCGGGAGGTATGCTTGACCTATTTCTGCCTGGTTGAATGCGAAGACTCGTCAGCGCCCTATTTTGAGATGCTCTATGCCGACTGTCCGATGGCCGCGCAGGAAGAGGCCGCGCGTCTGATGGCCCAGCATCCGGGCGCCGTCTCGGCCCATGTCTTCACCATCGACACGACCATCGCCACCCTCTACGCCCCCGCGCGCAAAGCCGCCTGACTGCGGCGAGGCCGTCTCAGGGGACGGCTCGGGGCCGTCAGGCGCTGCAAAGCCCCTGACGACCCCGTCCGAACGGCGTCAGGCGGGCTCGCCCTCGGCCTCCTCGGCCAGGAAGTCCTCGGCGGAGACAAAGGCGGCGCCCTCGGCGTCCAGCACCCACATGCCGATGAAGGCGGGGTGCTCGGGGTCCAGATCCTCCTCCAGCAGGTCGCCGTCATAGAGGCCGACATTGCTGTAGTCGAAGTCCAGCAGCAGCTGACCGGCCATGCCGATCATCTCCTCGGCCATGCGACGCGAGTAGCCTACGGCTTCGCTCTGATCGGCGAAGTCGTCCGTCAGCGTATTGACCTCAGCCGCCTCGCTGCCTTCGGTCGCGCTGGTGGTGACGATTGTGTAAGCGGGCATGGTCATCTCTCTTGGGGGTGGAACCCCACCCCTAACCCGTTTGCCGGCCGACGCCGCCTGATTTCGGCAAACGATCCGGTGATTGCGGTCGATTAATCCCGCAAGCCCCGGTCATTGCGCTTGGTGGCGCGGTAATGCTTTTGCAGCCCCGCCAGACGGCGACGCTCGGCGTCCCTGGCCAGGCGTTCGGCCTTCTCCTCCGCCTCCGCCAGTTCCAGCTTCAGCTTCTGGAAGTGGGCCCAGCGGTCGGGGTCCAGCGCCCCGCTCTCCAGCGCCGCCCGCACGGCGCAGCCCGGCTCGTTGGCGTGGCTGCAGTCGCTGAACTTGCAGTCCTGCGGCAGGGTCTCGATGTCGTCGAAGGCGGCGCTGACCCCCTCGTCAGCGTCGATCAGGCCGACCTCGCGGATGCCGGGCGTGTCCACGATCATGCCGCCGCCGGGCAGACGGATCAGCTCGCGGTGGCTGGTGGTGTGGCGTCCCTGGTCGTCAGACTCGCGAATGGCCTGGGTCGCCATCCGGTCCTCGCTCAGGAAGGCGTTGACCAGGGTCGACTTGCCGACGCCGGACGAGCCGATCAGCACGCAGGTCTCGCCCGGCCTGACCTCGGACAGCAGAGCCTCCAGCCCCACGCCCTCACGGGCCGAGACCTGCAGGACCGGACAGCCGGTCTCCAGAGCGGCGATCTGGGCGGCCAGGTCGTCGGCCACGGCCTGCGGGTCGTCGCTGAGGTCGGACTTGGTCAGCACCACCACGGGCCGCGCCCCGCTCTGCCAGGCGGCGGCCAGATAGCGCTGGATGCGGCGCGGATTGAGGTCGGCGTTCATCGAGGTGACGATAAAGGCCACGTCGATATTGGCGGCGATGATCTGCAGGCCGCGCGCGCTGTGCGCCGCCCGGCGGACAAAGGCCGTGCGACGCGGCAGGATGGCGTGGATGGTGGCGGTGCGTTCCCGAGGGTTCTGCGACAACGCCACCCAGTCGCCGACCGCCGGATGGCCCAGCTCCCTGGCCTCATGCAGCAGACGACCGGACGCCTTGGCCCGCACCTCGCCCGCGTCCGTCAGGACCAGATAGCCGTCACGCTGCTGCAGGACGACCCGGCCGGGGGTGTGGCCCGCACGGGCGTGCGGCGCAAAGGCCGCCGCCAGCAGGTCGGACCATCCATACTGTTCGATCAAGTCACGGGCATCCCTGTAGCCGGGCCGTCTGCCGCCGGATTGCGCCCTCTATGAGCCCGTCGGGCGTCGCCGTCACCTGTCAGATGGCCTCGAAATGAGCGGCGCAAGCCCCCTCCGCATTCCTGTGGACGCCGCACGCCCCTGATTCAGCGTTGCGATTCGCCTTCTTCCACAGCCGACATCGGACTTGTCCACAGACCGGCGGCGGCTTGCCCACAGGCCGCCGAATCACTCGCTTGCCAGAAATCCCCGTTCGTCCGAACCTCATCAGGCCGAGGGACACGGCGGCGCGGAAAACCCCAAACCAGCAATGGCGACAGGGATTTCAAGCGGGTCGGTCCGGCTCTCTGACCCAGGGTTCCAGGCCTCTTCGGAGGACCCGAAAACACCGAGGCAGGGCACAGGCTCCCGACCTTTCAGCGCCTCGGCGCAGGGGTTGTGGAGAACCGGGCCGGGATTGAAGACGACGCGTCCCGACGACGCGCCCGACGCAGCCATGAGCCGCCAGGAGACCAGCCGCCGCCGCCGGGTTCGCCCGACAGCCCAGGCCAGGCCCTGACCCAACCGGCCAGGTCCAACCCGGACTTGGCGAGGGGACGGGATCGCGGGCGGCCTTCGGGCGGTTCAGGATCGCGTCCCCTCGCTCAATTCCGGTGTGCAGTGCGGCGCCGCCGACCTTTCCAAGTGCGCCGCCGCCCCCTAAACCCTCAGTCAATGACCTTCGACCTGCTCTCCCGCCGCACGCTGCTGCTGGGCGCCGCCGGCCTGACCGCGGCGGGTGCCCTGTCGTCCTGCGGCCGCGCCGAGGCGCCGGTGGACGAGGCCGGCAACGTACGCCTGCGTCTCGCCGCCGGAGGACCGGTCACCGCCGCCCACGGCGGCTTTTATCAGGCCATCGTCACCGGGGCCTATGAGCGGCGCGGGCTGAACGTCGAAATCCTCACCGGAGCGGCGGGCGCCGACGTCCCGGCCCTGCTGGCCTCCAGCGCCGTCGAACTGGCCGTCGGCGTCGACAGCTTCGTCCCCATGCGGCTGACCGCTGATCGCGCGCCCGTCAAGGCCGTGGCCGCCTTCCTGCAAAAGGACCCGGTCGTCCTGATGGCCCGGCCCAATCAGCCGCTGGAGGCCCTGTCGGCCCTGCGCGATCGGCCCATCCTGATGAGCGCCGCCGACCACGCCGGCTTCTGGAACTGGCTGCGGACCCGGTTCGAGCTGGCGCCCGAACAGGCCCGGGTCGGAACGGCTGAAGACAGCCTCAAGGCGTTCCGCGACGATCCCATGGCCGTCCTGGTCGGACGGATGACGGCGGGCGACCCCGCCATGGTCGTGCGAGAGACCGGGGTCGAACCGCGCGTTCTGATCCCCGCCGACGACGGTTACCCCTCCTACGGCGGCCTGGTCCTGGCCCCCAACGCCTTCGCCCGCGACAACGCCCGCGCGCTGCGCGACTTCATCGCCGCCTCGGTCGAGGGCTGGCGAGACTATGTCCACGGCGACGGATCCAGAGGCGACGCCCTGATCCGCCGCGCCAACCCCGACCTGAACCAGCGCCTGCTGAACGCCGTTCGCGACAGCCTGCGCACCGAGGCCGTGGTCGACGGCGGCGACGCGGCCCTCTACGGCCTGGGCGCCATGACCCCCGATCGCTGGCAGGCCTTCGCCGAACAGAGCGCCGAGGCCTTCCCCGCCGCGCCCGACTGGCGCGAAGCCTTCACGGCCCAATACCTGCCGGGCCGCAGCTAAGGCTCGCCCCGGATCGCGGCGTTAGCAGCGGATTAAGCCGTCACGGCCTAGGCTGTCGCCCAACGCCGTCTCATGCAGGAGGCCGTCCGTGCGACGCCCGCCGATCACCGCCATCCTGACCGCCGGGGCCTGCGCCCTGGGCGTCGCCGCGCCCGCCGCGGCCCAGGACGGCGCGGGTCAGCGCTACCTCGCCTGGCTGACCAGGAGCCCCTCGCCCCAAGCCTCCGCGCCCGCCGCCTATGTCGCCAACCCGACCGCAGACGCGCCGCGCCGCCGCGTCCCCATCATTCCCCACGGCGGCTTCGGCCGGATGCCGGACACGGCCCCGGCGCAGAATCTGACCCCCGCCAGCGCCTGGCTCGGCCCCAACGCGCCGACCTATACGCCTGTCCCGCCGCCCACGGCCTACGTGGCGCCCGCCCCGACGCCCTGGACCCGCGACCTGACGCCCACGGCCCCTGCCTATGTCCCCGCGACGCCGCCTGCGGCCCCCGCCCCCGCCTCCGCGCCGCCGACCCACGCCGCCCCTCAGCCTCAGCCGCAGCCGGTCCCCACGGCCCCCTCCTATACCCCGCCGCCCGTCGTCCAGCCTGCGCCGCAGCCGCCCGCGGCCCCCGCCCGGCCGGCGCCGGTCACGCCCGCCGCCCCCGCCGCCGCGCCGCCGGCCGCCTACGCGCCGCCGCCTGAGCCCGCTCCCGCTCCCGCTCCCGCTCCGGCTACGGCTCCGGCTCCGGCGACGGCTCCGCCCCCTGCTCCTGCTCCTGCTCCTGCTCCTGCCCCTGCTCCTGCTCCTGCTCCCGCTCCGGCTTCGACACCCGCTCCAGTCGTTGAGCTCCCGGCGGCGACGGCTGACGCCCCGCCGCCCGACGCTCCGGCCTACGACCCCATGGCCCCGCGCCGCGACGCCCCCATCTTCCGCCTTCAGCGCGCCGCGCCGGAAGCGGCGGCCCCCGCCGCCCCTGCGCCCGCACAGCCCCAGGCTGCGCCCGCCGCGCAGGCCCCGTCCCAGATCCAGGCTCAGCCTCAGACCCAACCGCAACCTCAGCCGACGCAGCCCCTTCAGGCCGCGCCTCAGGAAGGCGCCCGTTACTACTCCCTGCACCGTCAGGCCGGTCGCCAGCCCGACGCCACGCCCCTGCCCCCGGCGGTCTATCTGGACGGTCTGCCGGTCGACCTGACCACGCCGCCGTCCTCGACCGACCTGGCCCCGCCCCCGGCCCAGCCCGCCCTGATCCGTAACTCCAACGGCCGCCTCCAGGCCGCCCCTGACACCGAAGTCACAGACCAGCCATGAGCGACGGCGCCGCCCTCCCCATCATTGACGCCGCCTCGCGTCTGCCGGACCTGATCGCCCTGGCGCAGGAAACCTCCAGCGAGAAGCGGCGCGCCCTGCTGCGCGAGCTGACCGACACCTTCTTCGGCGCCCTGGAGCGGAGCGAGGCCGAGAGCGCCCTCTATGGTTCGGTGCTCAGCGACCTGACCGACGCCATGGAGCTGGCTGTCCGCGCCGAACTGGCCGAGCGCTTCGCCGCCGCGCCCGACGCCCCCGTCCAGCTGATCCGTCGCCTCGCCAACGACGAAGCCGAGGACGTGGCCCAGCCCGTGCTGCGCGCCTCGCCGGTGCTGACCGAGGCCGACCTGATTCAGGTCATCCGCTCGCGCGGTCAGGGCCACATGCGCGCCGTCAGCCAGCGGGCCTCGGTGTCCGAGGCGGTGTCCGACGCCATCGTCGAGCGCGGCGACGACGAGACCCTCGGCATCCTGCTGGGCAACGACGGCGCCCGGATGTCGCGCGCGGCCTGCGAGGCCGCCGTCGAGCGCGCCCGCGCCAACCCCGCTCTGCACGCCCCCACGGTCGAGCGCGCCAACCTGCCGCCCGACCTGCTCAACGAGATGTATTTCGAGGTCGAGGCGCGCCTGCGTCAGCGCATTCTGGAACAGAACGCCCGCATGGACCCGGCCCTGCTGGAAAGCGCCCTGGCCGCCGGACGCACCCGCGTCGCCACCGACGACGGCGCCCTGCCGCCCGACTATGCCGAGAGCCTGGCCTATGTCGAGGAGCTGAACGTGGCCAGCCAGCTGACCCCGCCGGTCCTGGCCCGCTTTCTGCGCTCGGGCAGCCGGACCTCCTTCCTGATCGCCCTGTCGCAACTGGCCGACATCGACTTCCACACCGCCCGCCAGATCGTCGAGCGGCGCGAACTGGACGCCCTGGCCGTGGTCTGCAAGGCCGCCGACCTGGATCGCGCCCTCTTCCTGACCTACGCCGTGGTCCTGCTGAACACCGACGGCGACGCCATGGGCAAGGCCCGCGCCTATGCCGGCATGTACAACGACCTGACCCACGAAGCCGCCCAGCGCACCCTGCGCTTCTGGCGCATGCGCAAGGCCATGCACGCGGCCTGAGCAGAACACGACGCCTCTCCCTCCCCGTATGGGGAGGGTGGTCGCGAAGCGACCGGGTGGGGGCGGCAAGGCCGTTCATTCGCACGATCAAACGTCCCGTCGCTCCCTCCGTCACGGCCGCTACGCGTCCGCGCCACCTCCCCATCGCTGCGCGACAGGGAGGAAAACCAGAACGCCTGCGCGCTTTCCTCCCCATTTCATGGGGAGGGGGACCGCGTAGCGGTGGAGGGGGCGACGCCGCCATCAGCCAAGCATCGCCTCGCCCTCCCCACCCGGCCTCGCCTACGGCTCAGCCACCCTCCCCATGAAGGGGAGGGAGAAGCCCACTCCAGACAACAAAACGCCCGCCCTCCTTTCGGAAGACGGGCGCAGCGTCCAAACCTTGAAAAGGTCGGGTCTTACTTCTTGGCGCGGGTGGCGCGGGCCGGTTTGCGGCCGCCCTGGCCCAGGCCCATCTGCTTGGCCAGGTCCGAACGGGCCTTGGCGTAGTTGGGGGCGACCATCGGATAGTCCTTGGGCAGGCCCCACTTGGCCCGGTATTCCTCGGGGCTCATATTGTATTTGGTGCGCAGATGGCGCTTCAGCGACTTGAACTTGCGGCCGTCTTCCAGGCAGATCAGGAAGTCAGGCGTGATCGACTTGCGCACCGGAACCGCCGGTTCCTTGGGCTCGGGCTCGACTTCGACCGGGCCGGAAGACACGCCCGACAGAGCGGCGTGAATTTGAGCGATCAGGCCGGGCACGGCGTCGGCCGAGACGGTGTTGTTGCTCACATAGGCCGACACGATGTCCGCCGTCATTTCGAGCAGTTCGGGTTTTTCTTCCATAGGGAGTCGCCTGTTTCAGGAGCCAAACACGTTCGACTGATCAGACCCGACCCGTCGGAGGCTGGTTTCATACGTATGTTTGGCGATGATGGCAATGCAAGCATAGCGCATCACTGAAATGGTGCGTTTCTCTAATCATCTCATTGCGAGATCAGTCGTTCTCGCTCACCGACCAAAGTTATCCGCCAGGGCCAGCATGGCCGCCCGCTCGGGCACGGAGTATTCGTCGATCAGCTCTTCGTCGCCCTCGCGGATGGCGCGCAGCAGAGCCGGCGTCAAGGCCGAAGACAGCGACCAGTTCCAGTAACGCAGCACCGTCTGAGCCCGATCAACGGCCAGCATCTCATAGGTGATCTGCACGCGCTCCCAGTCGGGATGAACCTCGCCGTCGGCGGTGACTTCCGGCCGCCGCAAGGCCCGCCACAGAGCCTGAAGGTCCAGCCGGGACAGGCCCGTCGCCTTGCACAGGATGGCCAGGGGCTCGCCACCGGCGTCGCCCATGATCTTGGCCGAGGTCAAGGGCTTGATCCCCGACAGATGGCCGATCTCGCTGACCAGGTCGCGCGTCATGCCGCCCTCGCCAGCGGCGGCGACCGCCGCCTCAAGGCCATTGTAGGGGCTCTTGTCGATGGCGGCGCGGTTACGCTGGCGCCGCTCGATGAACTGCAGGGCCTTGCGCGTCACCGGGTCGGACCAGCCATCGACGGCGGCCACGGCGAACAGGTCCTCGACGCTGTCCTGAAGCACTTCGCGCGACACGGCGAAGCGTTGCAGGACAATGCGCCGCTCTTCCACGCCGCACCACCAGAACATGACATAGGCGCCCGACGGCCTCAGCTCGGGCCGCTTCAGCAGGGGCGCGCACAGGCCCCGGCTCTGGCGGCTCAACGCCACCACGCCCTCCACCGCGCCCTGGGCCAGCCGGGCCGAGCGGTTCTTCAGAACCGCCTCGATGACGGCGTCCTCGCCAAAGCTCAAAAGGGTTTCGGTCACGATTTCCGACAGGCCGCGGCGCTCGGCGATCAACAGACGATGATCGAACGAGCCGTCGCGGGCGCAGCCGATCAGATCGACGTCGGTCAGGGCGGCGCACTGCTCGATCAGCGGCGCGGCCACCGACGGCTCGTCCCGCAACAGCAGCCGGGCCAGACTGTCGGGCAGTTCCGCCAGGGGGGCCAGCCGCACCGCCACCCGCCGCCGCTCCTCGACCGAGGCCTGCCGCAGCAGGTCCACCAGCAAGTCCCCCGTCACCGACCGCTCGAAGGCGTTGATCCGGCTGGCGGGCAGGCAGACGACGTCGGCCAGCCGCCGCAGCAGGGTCTGACGTGCTTTCAACGCTCCCGACGGGGCGTCCTCGACAGGAATGGCGGCCGGTACAGACATGGTCACGCTACCCTAGCGCGAGCCGGTTAACCGCGCGTGAGGGTCAAAAGCCGGCCTTACAACCCTTCGAACAGGGCCGTGGACAGGTAGCGCTCGGCGAAGCTGGGGATGATGGCGACGATGGTCTTGCCCGCATTTTCGTCCAGCGCCGCCTGCCGGAAGGCGGCGATCAGGGCCGCGCCCGAGCTGATGCCGACCGGCACGCCCTCCGTGCGCGCCACCTTTCGCGCCATGTCGAAGGCTTCGTCGTTGGAGACCTGTTCGACGCCGTCGATCACGGCGCGGTCGATGATGGAGGGAACAAAGCCCGCGCCGATGCCCTGGATCTTGTGGGGACCGGGCGCGCCGCCCGACAGTACGGGTGAAGCGGTCGGCTCGACCGCGATCATCTTCACCGAGGGCTTTTTCAGCTTCAGCGCATGGCCGACGCCGGTGATGGTGCCGCCGGTGCCGACCCCGGCGACGACGATGTCCACCGCGCCGGCCGTGTCGTTCCAGATCTCCTCGGCGGTCGTGACCTCGTGGATGACCGGGTTGGCGGGATTTTCGAACTGCGAGGGGCTGACGGCGCCGGGGGTGCGGGCGATCAGGTCCTGCGCCATGCTGATGGCGCCCTTCATCCCCTGCTCCGCCGGAGTCAGCACCAGTTCGGCGCCCAGCAGGGCCAGCATCTTGCGGCGCTCGATCGACATGCTCTCGGGCATGACCAGGATCAGCTTGTAACCCTTGGACGCCGCCACGAAGGCCAGGGCGATGCCGGTGTTGCCCGAGGTCGGCTCGATCAACACGGAGCCGGGCTTGATCTTGCCTGCCTGCTCCAGCGCCTCGACCATGGCCACGCCGATGCGGTCCTTGACCGAGGCGATCGGGTTGAAGAACTCCAGCTTGGCCAGCACGGTGGCCCTGGGCTGATACTCCGCCGTCAGATTGGGCAGCCGCACCAGAGGCGTGTCGCCGATGGTGTCGATGATGCTGTCATAGACCCGGCCGCGTCCGGCCTTCTTGTGGCGGCTGGCGTCATAGGCGGTGTCGGACATGGGGAGATCTCCGTGCGGCGAGTTTCGCCTAAGTGACAGCCCTTATACGCCCGAGGCAAGACCGCGCCTCACAGGATTTCTCACCGCCGCTTAAGCGCAGCTATAGGCCCTCATCCCGCCAATCGCCGCCGCGCCGGATCAAAGGGCAGGACCTCGCGGATCGAGATCAGGGTCTTGAAGGCCCGCACCCGCGCGTCGTCGTTCAGCACCTCGCGGGTGAAGACCTCATAGGCCTCCATGGTCGGCACGCGGACATAGAGGACGAAGTCGGTCTCGCCGGTCACGTACCAGGCGGCCTGGACCTCGGGGCGGGCCGTCATCTTGGCGATCAGGGCGTCCAGCACCGCCGTCCCCTCGCGCTCCATCTCGACCAGGACATGCATGGTCAGGGCCCGCTCCAGCCGCCCCTCGTCGATCACCGCCACGTCGGCGACGATGACCCCTTCCTCGCGCAGACGGCGCAGGCGCCGCGACACCGCCGATTCCGACAGGCCCACCCGATCCGCCAGCACCCGCGCGGGCTGCAGATTGTCGCGCCGGACCAGATCCAGCAGCCGGCGGTCGAAATCGTCGAGCGTGACGGTTTGCTGCATCATACTTCTCTAAAACGACGTTTTATTGCATTCTAGCAGCAGAATTCAGCGAGAAACACAGGCGGCTTTTCACTAGGTTCCCGGCCGATGTCCTCCCCGACCCTGTCCCTGAATTCGCCGCGCCTTTCGGCCGCCCTGCCCTATCTCGCCCTGGTCGGCGGGATGGTGTCGCTGGCGGTCGGCACCTCCTTCGCCAAGGGCCTGTTCCCCCTCGTCGGCGCCGAGGGCACAGCGGCGCTGCGGGTCGGCCTGTCCGCCCTGGTGCTCATCGCCATCTGGCGGCCGTGGCGCTTCGCCCTGACGCGGGCCGACGCCGGGCGGGTGGTGCTTTACGGCCTGGTGCTGGGCCTGATGAACCTCAGCTTCTACATGGCGCTGCGGACCATCCCCCTGGGCCTGGCCATCGCCATCGAGTTCAGCGGTCCTCTGGCCCTGGCCCTGACCCATTCGCGCAAACTGGTGCATTTCGCCCTGGTCGGCCTGGCCGTCGCGGGTCTGGCCATGCTGCTGCCGATCTGGAGCGGGGTCGAGGGGCTGGACCCGGTCGGCGTCAGCTTCGCCGCCTTCGCCGGCCTGTGCTGGGCCCTCTACATCGTCTTCGGCAAGCGCCTGTCGCACATGCACGCGGGTCAGTCGGTGGCGCTGGGCATGAGCACCGCCGCCCTGGTCATCCTGCCGTTCGGCGTCTCGACGGCGGGCGCGGCCCTGCTGGCGCCCTCGGTCCTGCTGCTGGGCCTCGGCGTCGCCCTGGTGTCCAGCGCCCTGCCCTATTCGCTGGAGATGATCGCCCTGCGCCACATCCCCAAGCGCACCTTCGGCGTCCTGCTCAGCGTCGAGCCGGCCATCGGGGCCATGGCGGGCATGGTCCTGCTGCATGAGCAGCTCAGCCCGATGCAATGGTTGGCCATCGGCTGCATCGTCGCCGCCTCCATCGGCGCGGTTCTGACGGCGCCTCGGGCTCAATCCCAGGTTCTGAGCGAACCCGGCGCTCCCGCCTGACGGATCAAAAGGCGGCGCGCAGCCGCGCCCGCTGCTCTTCCAGCACGGCCGGCGCCCCGGCCTCGCCGGTGCGAAAGCGCCCGACCATCCGGGCCAGCCCCTCCGCCTCGGTCTTGAGGTTGGCCGCGGCCGCCGTGGTCTGCTCGACCATGGCGGCATTCTGTTGCGTGACCTGATCCATCTGGTTCACCGCCGCGTTGACCTGGCCCAGCCCCGAGGACTGCTCCTGGGCCGAGGCCGCGATCTCGGCGACCAGAGCGTCCATCTCGCCCACCTTGCCGGCGATGCCCTCCAGCGAGGCGCCCGCCTCATTGACCAGCCTGACCCCCTGGGCCACCTCGGCGGCGGAGGCGGAAATCAGCGCCTTGATCTCTTTCGCCGCCTCGGCGGACCGCTGCGCCAGAGCCCGGACCTCGGAGGCCACGACGGCGAAGCCGCGCCCGCTGTCGCCCGCCCGCGCCGCCTCGACCCCGGCGTTCAGGGCCAGCAGATTGGTCTGGAAGGCGATCTCGTCGATGACGCCGATGATGTCGCTGATCTGGTTCGAGCTCTGACGGATGCCGTCCATCGCCGCCACCGCCTCTCGCACCACCAGGCCCGAGCGATCCGCCTGACCCCGCGTCTCGCCGGCGACGGCGGCCGCCTGACGCGCGCCCTCGGCGCTGCGTTTCACTGTGGCGGTGATCTGATCCAGGGCGGCGGCGGTTTCTTCCAACGAAGCCGCCTGCTGCTCGGTGCGGCGCGACAGATCGTCCGAAGCGCTGGAGATTTCGTCCGACCCGCCGCGCAGGCCGGACACGGCGTGCAGCACCTGGTTCATGGTCTGGCGCAGGCAATCGACGGCATTGTTGAAGTCGTCCTTCACCCGGCCGTGGGCGCCGTTCATGTCGCGTTCGATCAGGGCCGTCAGGTCCCCGTCCGACAGCCGCGACAGACTGCCCGCCAGGGCCTCGACCAGGCCGTTCTGGGCCGCCTCGGCCTCCAGCCGAGCGGCTTCGCGGCGCGCGGCTTCCTGTTCAGCCTCCGTGATGTCCACCGCCAGCTTGATCACCTTGCTGGGCCGGCCGTCGAGACCCATGACCGGGTTGTAACTGGCCTGCAGCCAGACCTCGCGTCCGCCCTTGGCCAGACGCCGGAACTTGGCGGCCACGAACCGCCCGGCGTTCAGGTCGCGCCAGAAGGCGGCGTAGGCCGGGCCGGCGGCCTCGTCAGGGTCCATGAAAATGCGGTGGTGCCGCCCCCGGATCTCATCCAGCGCATAGCCCATCGTGGTCAGAAGATTGTCGTTGGCGTCGATAATGGCGCCGTCCAGATCGAACTCGATGACGGCCTGGGATCGACTGATCGCCGCCATTTTGCTGTCGAGATCATGGAGCTTCTGCTCCGCGTCGCGCCTGTGACGACCCTTGCCGAACATCCAGCCCGCTCCCCAGCGTTACCCGGTTGATTGCGCCTGAAGGATAAAATTTGAAACCTTAGTTTTCCTGCGACACAACCTAAGGGCATTCCCCTAGATCGCCTTCACCGGTCGTTAACCACGATGGGGCATCCGTTAACGGGTAGAGGCGCTGCGCCCGGATCGCTCCGAGTGACGCCGCCTTCAGGGGCCGTTTTCTTTGCGTAATCTCGTCGCCGCCGTCGAAGCGATCGACCCGCTGGTCGTCACCGGCAAGGTGGCGGGCGTCAGCGGGCTGCTGATCGAGTCGCGCGGCGGCCTGTCGCGTCTCGCCGTCGGCGCCCGGGCCGAGATCCAGCGGCGCGGCCAGCCCCCCCTGCCCGCCGAGGTCGTCGGCTTCCGCGACGCCAAGGCCCTGCTGATGCCCTTCGGCCCGGTCGAGGGCGTGGCCCCCGGCGCCGACATCCGCATCATCGACACCGCCGCCAGCGTGCGCCCCACGACCGCCTGGCTGGGCCGCATCATCGACGCCTTCGGCCTGCCCATCGACGGGCTGGGGCCGTTGCCGCAGGGCGCCGTCCCCTACCCCTTGCGCGCCTCGCCGCCGCCGGCCCATTCGCGCGGTCGCGTGGGCGAGCGGCTGGATCTGGGCGTGCGGTCGATGGACGTCTTCACCACCACCTGCCGGGGCCAGCGCCTGGGCATCTTCGCCGGGTCGGGCGTCGGCAAGTCGGTGCTGCTGTCCATGCTGGCCAAGCAGGCCACCTGCGACGTCGTGGTCGTCGGCCTGATCGGCGAGCGGGGCCGCGAGGTCCGCGAGTTCATCGAGGAGACCCTGGGCGAAGAGGGCCTGAAGCGCGCCATCGTCGTCGTCGCCACCTCGGACGAGCCGGCGCTGAAACGGCGCCAGTCAGCCTATATGACCCTGGCCATCTCGGAATACCTGCGTGATCAGGGTCTGGAAGTCCTGTGCCTGATGGACAGCGTCACCCGCTTCGCCATGGCCCAGCGCGAGATCGGCCTGGCCGCGGGCGAGCCGCCGACGACCAAGGGCTATACCCCCACCGTCTTCACCGAACTGCCCAAGCTGCTGGAGCGCGCCGGCCCCGGCCCGATCCGCCCGGACGGCACCGAGGCCGGGCCGATCACCGCCCTGTTCACCGTCCTGGTGGACGGCGGCGACCATGACGAGCCCATCGCCGACGCCGTGCGCGGTATTCTGGACGGCCACATCGTCATGGACCGCAAGATCGCCGAGCGCGGCCGCTTCCCCGCCATCGACGTGCTGAAGTCGGTCAGCCGGACCCTGCCCGGTTGCCAGACGCCGCCCGAGCGGGAACTGAACCGCCGCGCCCGTCAGTGCCTGTCGGCCTACGCCAACATGGAAGAGCTGATCAAGATCGGCGCCTATCGCACCGGGGCCGACCCCATCGTCGACCGCGCCATCGCCCTGAACCCCGCGCTCGAGGACTTCCTCGGCCAGGACAAGGACGACCACACCAGTCTGGACGAGAGCTTCGTGCGGCTGGAGGCCATCCTGAACCAGGGGATGGCGGGATGAGTGACGAGTGGTCAGTGACGAGTGGCGAGAAAGTCGATCAACCCGGCCCGCCTCATCACTCGTCACTCGTCACTCGCCACTCGCCACTCGCCACTCGCCACTCGGCGAAGCCACGTCTTCTTAACCCCCGCAACCGCATCGTGATCTTATGACCGCCTGGGCCCAATCCTTGATCCGCATCTCCAACTACGAAGTCGAGACGCTGCAAAAGCGTCTGGCCGAGGTCGCCGCCCGCAAGGCCGAGGCCGAGATGCGCGTCGCCGTCCTGGACGCCGAGGTCGAGATCGAGCGCCAGAACGCCCGTGTGGACCCGACGTCGGGCATGATGCTGCAAGCCTATCTGAAGGGCTGGGCATTGAAGCGCGCCGACGCCGAAGGCCTGGTCGCCGCTGTCGCCGCCGAGGAGGAAGGCGCCCGCGACGCCCTGACCAGCGCCTTCGAGGAGCTGAAGAAGTTCGAGCACGTCGCCGAAACGACCCGCCTCGGCAAGCTGCTCGCCGCCGCCAAGCGCGAAACCGCCGCCTTCGACGAAATGGGCCTGAGGCGCCGTGCGGGGGGCTGACGCCTGATGATCGACCGGCGCGCGCTTCTGGCTTCGACGGTCGCCCTGACCGCCTGCGGCTCCGGCGAGGCCGCCGTCGTCCCGATCGACCGCCCTGTCCGCGCGCTGAAGTCCCTCGCCCCCTTCCCGATCGGCGCGGCCTGCATGACCGGCCAGTTGTCGGACCCCGCCTGGGTCCAGCTGGTCTCCGATCACTTCTCCCAGCTCACGCCTGAGTGGGAGATGAAGATGGAGTACATCCTCCAGGCCGACGGCTCGCTGCGCTTCGACGCCCCTGATCGCATCGCCGCCTTCGCCCGCGACCGGGGCCAGCGCCTCTTCGGCCACGCTCTGATCTGGTACGCCCAGGACCATCCGTGGTTCAAAGCCCTCACCGGAGACCGCGCCCGCTTCGCCGCGGAATACGACCGCTATATCGCCGGCGTCGCCGGTCGCTGGCGCAGTCAGATCGTGGGCTGGGACGTGGTCAACGAGCCCGTCACCCACGACGGCAAGGCCCTGCGAGACTGCGTCTGGAGCCAGGGTCTGGGCGGAACCGACGCCTACATCATCCGCGCCTTTGAGCAGGCGAGGCTGGCCGCGCCCGATGCTCTACTCTTCCTCAACGACTACGACCTTGAGAACAATCCGGTGAAGGGCGCCACCTATCTGCGGCTGGTGGAGCGACTGCTGAAGGCGGGCGCCCCGGTCACGGGCCTGGGGACGCAGAGCCACCTCGACATCAGCATCCCGCCCGGACAGGCCGCCGCCTTCATCCGCGAGCTGGCGCAGTTCGGCCTGCCCATCCACGCGGCCGAACTGGACGCCTCGCTGCGCACCGGCGACCGCCTGTTCGATCTGACGCCGCGCTCGCAGCGGGTCGAGCGCCAGACCGCCCGCGTCGCAGAACTGGCCGAGGCCTTCATGGCCCTGCCGCGCGACCAGCAGTTCGCTTTCACCGTCTGGGGCGTGCGCGACACCGACAGCTGGCTGCGGCGCGGCTCTGAAGACGACGGCAGGGACAGCCCCCTGCTGTTCGACGTCGCAGGCCGGACCAATCCGATGTTCCACGCGGTCGCGGACGCCTTCGGCGGCTGATCTTCACCTTTCCTCCCCATTCCATGCGGAGGTGGATCGGACGCGTAGCGGTCGAGACGGAGGGGGCGGCGCTGCCCTGTCCGGGTTGGCGCCTGAGACATCTGACGACGGCGCCGCCCCCTCCACCACTTCGTGGTCCCCCTCCCCATGAATGGGGAGGAAAGAAAGCCGCGCTCAAGCAGGCCGCTGCCCCAGAAAGCAAAACGCCCGCCGGTTCCCCGGCGGGCGCTTCAAACTTCAGTCCTGAGTGGAGGCTCAGGGCGTCTTTCAGGCGGCGACGCTGACGGCGCCTTCCGACGGGTCGCGCAGGACATAGCCCCGGCCCCAGACGGTTTCGATGTAGTGCTTGCCGTTCGCCGCCGTCGCCAGCTTCTTGCGCAGCTTGCAGATGAAGACGTCGATGATCTTCAGTTCCGGCTCGTCCATGCCGCCATAGAGGTGGTTCAGGAACATTTCCTTGGTCAGGGTCGTGCCCTTGCGGAGCGAGAGCAGCTCCAGCATCTGATATTCCTTGCCGGTCAGATGCACGCGGTGACCATCGACCTCGACCGTCTTGGCGTCCAGGTTCACGGCGATCTCGCCGGTGTGGATGATGGCCTGGGCGTGACCCTTGGAACGACGGACCACGGCGTGGGTGCGCGCGATCAGCTCGTCCTTGTGGAAGGGCTTGGTCAGATAGTCGTCGGCGCCGCCGCCGAAGGTCTTGACCTTGGTCTCGATCTCGTGCGTGCCCGAGAGGATCATGACCGGCGTATTGATCTTGCCGACGCGCAGCTGACGCAGAACCTCAAGGCCGCTCATGTCGGGCAGGTTCAGGTCCAGAAGAATGAGATCGTAGTCATAGATCTTGCCCAGATCGATGCCTTCTTCACCCAGGTCGGTCGTATAGACATTAAAGCCTTCCGACTTGAGCATCAGTTCGATGCTCTGGGCGGTGGCGTGATCGTCTTCAATCAACAGGACGCGCATTCATGCCCCTCCAGGCAAAGCTTGGCTGCGGCCGCCGAGAAGACGACGACCGGGTAACCTTGTTCCAACGTTAACGGGTCAAAACCTTAAGAAGGGTTAACGGGTCCCGATATGAAACGCTTAGGCTGATTTGCGAATCGCCGTCGAGAGTCCCGAGTCAAGGATTCGTTAATTTATTAACCATGCGGCGCGACATGCCCCCTTGACGTGCGCGACATTCCACGGTCGCGCATTCAGTCGTCCACAGCCGATCCCGCGCCCGACAAGGCGAAGCGTCCGATTCTGACGTCAGTTAGGATGAAATTCCTAACACACCCGTCAACACAGCTCATGATGGGGACAACAGAAAAATACGTTCGGGAGCAACTGACGACATGGAATCCTATCGGGCCGAGCCCTATCGCGTGCCGGTGACGGAGGGCGACCGCATCCGCGCCGACGCGGCCCTGCATCTGGCGGCCTACGCCTTCGGGGTCCCGGCGACGGAGATGCTGCGGCGCGAGCGCACCCGCCCTCGCGCCTGTCGCGCCCGCTGGTCGGCCATGTACCTGGCCCATGTCTCCTACGGCTGGCCGCTGGAACGGGTCGGCCACGCCTTCGGCCTGAACCGCGCCACCGCCTCGACCGCCTGCCGCTGGGCCGAGGACGCGCGCGATCACGACAGGTATGACGCCGTGATGGAAGGGCTGGAGACCTGCCTGCGCGCGGTCATGGAACTGCCCGCCGTCGACCTGGCCCTGGCCCTGGGAGCCGACCGATGAGCCTGCCGCAGACGCGAATCGTGGAACGCGCCCGCGCCCTGCTGGACCGGCCCGGCGCCTGGCTGGACCAGTCAGGCGCCGCCTATCCCCTGCGCCTCGGCGGCGACCGGCGCGGGCGGGTGGTGCTGACCCTGGACGAGGCGGCGTTCCGCGCCCTGGTCGAGCGCCCCGGACTGAGGCGTCGCGACGGCGGGGGCTGGCTGCCGCGCCCCAGGCCCGCGACCAACACCTCGCTCACCCCCTCGCCGCCCGGCCGCCCCGGTCTGATCGAGGGCGAACGCCCCTTCATGGAACCCGATGGCCGCCTGACGACCCGCCCCGCCAATCTGGGCGAGAGCCCCGTCGCCTGGCTGGCCCGGCGCAAGGACGCCTCGGGCCGCCCCTGGCTGAGCCCCGCCGAGGTCGCGGCGGGCGAACGGCTGCGGCATGAGGCCGAAATCGCCCTCAGCGGCCCGTCGCTGACCATGCGCTGGGACGCCCTGCCCCGCGCCGGGGGCGGCAGTTCGGCCCGCGTCGAGCCCAGCGACCGCGCCCTGTCCGCCGCCGCCCGCGTCGAGGCGGCGCTGAGCGCCTGCGGCCCCCGCCTGCGCGCCCTGGTCGAGCGCGTCTGCATCCACGGCACGTCGCTGCAACTGGCCGAGCAGGACCTGTGCCTGCGCCGCCGTCAAGGCAAGACCATCTTGAAACAAGGGCTGCAGGCCCTGGCCGAACACTATGGCCTCGGCTGAACGAAAAAGCCCGCCCCGGCGAACCGGGGCGGGCGAAGTCGAGGGATCACACGATCCGCTGACGCGCCCTGCAGGTCAGACGCATCGAGCCGGGGCGATCAGAGGCCTTTCCGGAAACCGCTGATCGCCAGAGTTAAAGCGCATCAATTTACTACGATGTCAATACATGGTCCGGAGCCCTTACAGGAGTTTAACTGGCTCCAGCCCCGGCGGACGCGCCAGTCTGGCGTGCGATGACAACCAGGGGGCCAGGCATGGCGGGACAATGGAATCGACGCGGCCTTCTGGGCGCAGGTCTGGCCGCAACGGCGTTGGGCGCTGCACATGGCCGGACGGCGAGCGCGGAGGAACCGGCTCACGACGTGACCTTCGCCGGCGATTTTGATGAGCTATGGTCCACCCTGGATCAGCGCTACTGCTTCTTTGACGACAAGCGCACCGACTGGAACCGGGTGCGAAGCCTCTATCGGCCCCAGGCCCTGGCGGCGACCTCGACCGAGGGCTTCGCCCTCGTGGTCGGCCGTGTTCTGGCGGAACTCTATGACCCGCACACCTCGCCGTGGGACCCGCCCGCCGGGTCGCAGCGCGGGCCGACCTCCGACCTGATCGTGGCGTGGCGCGACGGTCAGGCGCGCATCGAGGCCATCGCCGACGACACCGTGGCCAGCGAGGCGGACCTGGCCCTAGGCGATGTGATCCAGAGCGTCGACGGGCGGCCGATCGAGGCCCTGATGCGGGACCTGACCCCGAAATGTCTGACGGCGCCCGATCCGGCGGCGGAGGCCTATGCCCTGAACCGGGCGGCGGCGGGCCTTCGCGGACAACCGCGCCGTTATCGGGTCGCACGCGCCGGTCAGGCGCCCCGCGACGTCCTGCTGCCCCTGCGGCAGACCCCGCCCAGGCCCGACGTGGAATGGCGGCGACTGGACGACGGGACGGGTTATATCGCCATCCGCAGCTTCGCCGACAACGCCGTGGCCGAACGCTTTGATCAGGCCCTCGCCGAGATGCGCGACGCGCCCGGCCTGATTCTGGATGTGCGCTCCAACGGCGGCGGCGACACGGCTGTGGCCCGACCGATCATGGGCCGCTTCATCAGCGAAACCCGCCCCTATGCCCGGATGCGACGCCGCGACGGCCGCGGGCTCGGCCCGGCCTGGACCGAGACCGTCGATCCACAGGGTCCCTTCACCTACACCGGGCCCGTGGTGGTCCTGACCGGGCGTTGGAGCGGCAGCATGGCCGAGGGCTTCCCCATGGGCATGAGGGGTCTCGGCCGCGCCACCCTCGTCGGCACGCCGATGATGGGCCTGGGCGCCGCCGTCTTCCCCCTGCGCCTGGATCGCACCGGGTTGCAGGCTCAATACTCGGCCGAGCCCGTCTATGACGTCCATGACGCCCCGCGCTGGCTGATGCGGCCCGATGTCGAGACCGCCGACGGCGAGGACATCCTGGCCGCGGGACAAAGAGTGCTGGCGGCGCAGCGGCGCTGACGCGCCGCGCACCGGGATCAAGGCCGCCTAGATCGCGCCCATGGCCAGGAAGGCGCGGCCGGCGGCGAAATCCCCGGCCTCGAAGCGGGCCTCGGCGACGCTGTCGTCACGGAACAGGAACTGGATGACGAAGCTCTCGCGCGGGTCCAGCTGGGCCAGGGCGTCGGCGGCTTCGGCCGAGAAGGTCCAGATCTCGCCCTGACGCGCGCCTGCGGGCAGCAGGCCCGGATCGGCGGCGTGGGCGGCGGCGGCGAAGAAGACCCGTCGCACGGATTCCGGCGGCAGGCCCCCGCCGGTCAGCCAGACCCGGGGCGCCTGTTCGCGGTCGCGCATCACCAGCCGCGCTGCATAGGGCCGGGGTCGCCCCACAAAGGAGACCACCGCCGCCGGCGTCGTGGCCGTCGGCCCGGTTCCGGCCAGGCCGAAGCGCACCGGCGAGCCGCCGGTCGCGCTGTCCTGCACCAGGCGCCAGCCGATCGTCTGCCCTTGATAGCGGTCGCCGCGCCAGGCGGCGCGGTCGCCGGGGAAGCTCATCCTCGCCGCCCGGGACCAGCCGGCGAAGCCCGCCTGCACCCGCGCCCGGACCCGGCTCAGGTCGCTGTCGTCACAGGCCGTGCGCGAGGCCCGGGATTGCGCACGCGCTGCCGCCGCCGTCAGATCCGCCGCCGGGGTTCCCGCCCGCAGGGCCGCATTGCGCGCCTGCAAGGCGGCGGCGTCCAGGGCGGCGATCAGTTGGGGCTCGAACAGGCCGCACTTCTGATGCGCGGCCAGCATGAAGGCGCGGTCATAGAAGGCGTCGGTCACAGCCGCGCCGACCGGCGACGCCAGCGCCATGGCGGCGAGCGTCGCGGCCAGCATTCTGCTGGCGGAACGGGGGGAAAGGCCTATCCTCATGGGCTCGACCCTAGGGCCGCAAGGTTCCGGTCCCGTGTCCAATCAGGGTTAGCGAATTGCTTCTTTCCACCGACGTCTGGGCCGGCGCCCTGATCCGC
>RCUP01000835.1_pt1 | contig 20883 bp, 21 predicted proteins | sample 2166341 | NCBI WGS metagenome assembly RCUP01 (sample SAMN09932325, study PRJNA488358) | compost metagenome | isolation source: compost soil in succinonitrile-enriched | place: Germany: Experimental Botanical Garden | reverse complement strand
GGAAAAATCCGGTTTGAAGGTGGAAATGAAGAAAACAGCCGAATTTGCGGTTTCGGAAGAGTTTCAAACGAAACTAGACGAAAATCCGGTTTTGAAAAAGGCATTCCAGGCACTTACTCCCGGAAGACAACGGGCTTATCTCCTTCATTTTTCTCAGCCTAAACAAGTTAAAACCCGGGAAGCAAGAATTGAAAAATGCATGGAAGCTATTTTGAATGGCTTAGGATTGAATGATTAAAAAGTGAAAAAATGAGTGCTAAAAAGATATTATCGCCAGAAGAGCATGAAGGATTATTGAATGCTTTGAAAACCCGTTTCGAGAAAAATATGGGTCGCCACAAAGGCATGGATTGGGTTGATGTACAGGCAAGATTGGATGCAAATCCTGAAAAATGCTGGTCACTCAATGAAATGGAATTGACTGAAGGTGAGCCGGATGTTGTTTCGATGGATCAAACTACCGGAGAATACATCTTTTATGATTGTTCGGCGGAAAGTCCGAAAGGTCGCAGAAGTCTTTGTTATGATCGCGAAGCATTGGAATCCCGTAAAGAACACCAACCCCAGAACAGTGTGATGGATTTGGCAGATGAGATGGGAATCGAGATTTTGACAGAAGAGCAATACAAGGAATTACAGCAATTGGGGAACTTCGATTTGAAAACGTCGAGTTGGATTAAAACTCCTGTAAAGATCAGAGAACTTGGAGGCGCTTTGTTTTGCGACCGGCGCTACGACCACGTTTTCGTATATCACAATGGCGCTTCTTCGTATTATGCTGCACGGGCATTCCGCGGTTCATTGAGGGTTTGATTTCAGGAAAAGGATAAAAATATCCGATTGAAAAAACACGCATTTATACGGGGATCAGTTTGAATCAATTGCACTATTTTGGCTGCTGATTTTAAACCGAAAAACCATTATTTATGAGTACAATTTCTATTCCGTGCAAACTGCTGTGCGCATCCGTTTCAGCTTATGCAATCGACCCTACATCACCAAGTGGTCAGTATAATCCGGTGACAAGTACAAGTCCGTACATCAAGGAATACAATGCGCTTGGATTTATCGAAACACCTTATGTTATTACGGATCTTCAAATTGAAGCTGCTCTTGTAGGGAAAACAAACTTCGGGATCGTTGTCGCTTTTAGAGGTACACTTCCTCCGGAATTAAACTGGGATTCTGTTTTAGACTGGATTCAGGATTTTCTGGCTTTTCCTACGGATAATATCAATCTTCCGGGAGAAGTGCACGAAGGCTTCTTATTTGCGCTGCTATCGCTTGCAGATGAAATTTACAATGCAATTAAGGCACTTGATGGCGGAAATTCACTTCCGATATACATTACCGGACACAGTAAAGGCGGCGGAATTGCTCCGATTGCAGCGATGTACTTTAGAAATGCATTCAAACTAAAAATTGAACAAGTGGTCACCTTTGCCGGACCTAATTGCGGAAACACCGATTTCGTAAATGCATTCAATCAAACGTATCCGGATACCAGACGCTATGAAAATTACCTGGATATCATTCCATTGCTTCCGCCGGATCCGGAATTTATCGATATTCTGGAGGATATTCCGGACCTGCCACAGTCGCTGATTGATATACTAAATGAGTTCAAAAATTTCGATTATGAGCCTGTAGGAAATTTGATATACATCGATTCATATGCTATTGCTGTTCCTTACTCTGATTTGTCTGCGAAAGCGCTATTACCAATCAGAATGGGAGAAATTGCGTTTCAATTGGCGGAAAACTGGAGAGAAGTTGTCAGTGCTCACCATCCGGGTTGTGGTTACCGTTATATGGAAGGAACTTGTTCAGGATCCGTGTGTCAGAATGGCTAGAGATCTAATAAATCTGTATTGGAATCCGATCTTTTCTCTTTGGGAGGAGCATTGACTATTTTGGTCAACGACTGAGTGATCAGTGCGACTTCACAAATGAGCATCAGGTAAAAACCTTTTAGCATGGAATCTTCGTAAGGTCCGTTTGCACTGAGTTCGTTTCCGTAAACCAGTAAAGCCATTGACAGAACAAAGATACTGACGCTCAAAATGGCTGTTATCCGGGATACGGGGAAAAAGAAGTGCGATAAAACCAGAAGTAAAGAAACCGGTAAATTGATCAGAGCAAAAAGGGAACCGAATCCGTTGAACTCAAAGACGGAAAGCGTAGTGGAAAATTCGGTTGTTTTAACGACAATGAAACTGTCTGCCGGAATCAGATTTACAGGTCGGAGGGCTTCGTAAAATGGAAGAAACATCGAAATGAGAATGATGCCAAAGCAAGAAAGAGTCAATATGGCTGATTTGTTTTTCACTGTAGAGGTCCTGAAACACGAATGTACCATTTGTTTCGAATTTTAAGGAATTTAGCAGGAGATAATTGATTTCCTGCTTATTTTTAGTGGAAATAACTGCGCGAATGGATTTGTCATCTGTGATTCTTTTTGTCCCCGACAATGGTCCTGTTTACCGGGAAACTACGGATTTGTCTTTACTGATTGTTGAGCCCTGGAACGCCTGGTCTTCATTAACCTTTTTGATTCCTGTTCTGATTTTTCTGTGGCAATTGCGCGGACGGTATACAGAATACGGATTTATTGTTTGGTTCTGTTGTCCGCTTTTGATCCTTGGAGGACTTGGAAGTACTTTTTTTCATGCTTTTAGAGCCTCTTCCCTCCTGTTGTTGATGGATGCCATTCCAATTATTATTTTGGTTTTGGGAATCAGTATCTGGATGTGGCTGAAAGTACTTCCCAAAAAGATTCAGTTGTTGTGGGTTCTGCTTATTTTCTTCGGTCTAACCTTTTCCGGAATGTTTTTGAATGGACAGGATCGCATTTCAGCCGGATACTTTTTCCGTGGCTGGATGCTACTGCTTCCCTGCTATTTGTTTTTACGCAAAACCAGGTTTCAAAATGCTTCCGGTTTGTTTATAGCCATCGCTTTTTTCTCTTTGGCCTTGTTATTTCGTTTTCTGGATGAAAAAATTGAATTGGCGTTTATGCCTTGGGGAACACATTGGTTATGGCACATTTCCACGGCTTTCGGGGCGTATTTCCTGGGAGAGTATCTGATTCGAAATGCGTACCTTAAAACGAATGAGTGAAACGAAATGGGTTTCAACTAGTTTGATAGGGAATTGTAATGAGATGTTAACTGAACAGCCCTGAATGATAAGTTAATAGGAAACAAACCCTTCAAAAAGATTCATTTTGAGAACTTTTTAGTTAATTTGCATAAAATTATTCTTCAGACATGAAAAAACTAATTATCCTATCTTTCTGTATATTCTCCCTATTGGCATGTACAAAAACGAAATTCACAGGAACGCATTCATTTTGGTATAATAAAGAAACTGCTAATGATTTAGCTGCATTCGGAATTAGCCATGTCAGTTTGTATGTAGACGATAAATTGGTAAAAACAATGGAAGCAGATGACCATTTCACTTCAGATCCCGGATGTGGAAACGGGAATTTCATCTATACAGAACCAATGTTTAAAAGAGAAAACAGAACGCATTTCTATAAAGTCTACGATCAGACGGACAGTTTGATTTGGTCAGGAACCTTTCAGATGAGCCAAAAAGAATGCACCTTCAATCAATTGAGTTTTTGATCATTGAATCATTCATATTTGAAGGCTGCATCGATTTGCAGCCTTTTTTGTTTCAGGAATTTGTCAAAGCGGCAAACTAATTTAAAGTCATGAAATTTGAATCTAGAAAAATAGTATTGAAAGACGGTCGTGTAATTCTGTTGCGTCATGTAGCAGTTTCCGATGCCGTAAAAGTGATCGAATTCGTTCAGGGATTTGTTTACGAAGAAGAGTTTGTTCCGATGGTCGAAGGAGAATTCAACCCGACTATTGAGGAAGAAGAAGCGCTTCTGAAAAATTATGTTGATCGAAGCAACTGCTTGTTTTTAGTAGCCGAATTCGAAGGGAAGATCGTCGGGAATATCAACATAGACGGTAGTCAGCGGAAAATCATGCGTCACACAGCTGTCTTCGGAATAGGAATGCACAGAGATTGGCAAGGTTGCGGCTTGGGAAGAGCCTTGCTTCAAAATGCGATTGATTGGTGCCGGGATGAATCCGAACTGGAATTGTTGTATTTGCAGGTTTATGCAGAAAATGAATCCGGCATGATCTTGTATCGAAAAGTAGGATTTACAGAACACGGAAGAATGCCGAAAGCGTTCAAACAAAACGGTCGTTACCACGACGAAATATCGATGTACCTGCTTTTGAAGTAATATCTGCGCAACTTGTCTTGTTGGGATTTGTGAAAAACAAAAAAAGGAATGTTCGGGACAAGAATTTAAAGAATAGTAACAAACGGGATAACTGTATGCTTCATGTATTTTGTTATATTTAGAAAAGCCAATACGAAAGCTTATGGATCAGGTACAACCGAATTATTTGAAGCGCATTTTTATCATTCTATTGCTCGTAGTGCTCACGGCAATTATTTATTTGGGAAATGATATTCTATTCCCGGTTATTTTAGCCTTTATCCTTGGTGTTTTGATTCGCCCGATTGATGCGTTTTTACAGAATAAATGCCGTTTTCCGAAAATCATATCCGTTGTGATCACGGTCGCAATAGCGATTAGTTTCTTTGCCGGTATTTTGTTTTTGCTGGGAGTTCAGTTAAAAGGTTTCTTTGATGACTTGCCTACCGTTGAAAAGAATATGACCAAAGTCCTTCACGATTTGGGCGATTGGATCAATAAAACATTTGGTATCACCAACTTTCAGCAAGAGAAAATCGTGAAAGAAAATCTCATGAAACCCGGAAAGCTTGTTTCCATGGAAAACTTTGGATCAGTGACCGGAATTTTGATGTACCTTGTTTTGATCCCGCTTTACTTGTTTTTGTTTTTATTCTATCGTTCTCTTCTACTCGGGTTTTTGGTAAAATTGGTGCCGCCGAGAAGTACCGAAAAAATGCAGATTGTTGTAAACGAGATTAAGATCATTATTCGCCAATATATTCTGGGCTTGTTAATCGAAATTGCGGTTGTGGCAAGTTTAACCTCTTTAGGTTTGTGGTTGATCGGAGTGAAATACGCTGTGTTTTTGGGCTTGTTAACGGCTTTGCTCAATTTGGTTCCGTATGTCGGAATTATCATTGCAAACATCTTAAGTTGCTTGATTTCACTTTCCAATAATCCAAATCTGGAACAATCCGTTTTGGGTGTTTTGGCGGTGATCGGTGTGGTGCAATTTCTCGACAATAACATTCTGATGCCACGAATTGTTGGTTCCAAAGTCCGAATCAATGCCTTGGCTTCTATTCTTTCGGTGATTATTGGAGGAGCACTCGCCGGAATTCCCGGAATGTTCCTGGCCATACCTATTACAGCTATTTTAAAAGTCATTTTTGATGCAGCTCCCGGTTTGGAACCTTATGGCTATTTATTGGGAGATGAGCTGCCAAAAGCGCTGTTCTGGACGAAAAAGAAACAGCTCAAGAAAAGCTAAGCCGGAATCAGATCCTGAAACCAAAATCCATATTCAAGAGGTTCATTTTCCTGGTTTTTAGTTGAATATGTTTTTAAAACGGTTTCTCCCAGTTCAAAACGAATTGGTTCTTTGAAGATCGGACCATCAAACACAAAGGTGTGAAATTCTCCGTTTTCTCCGCATGGATCTACGTGTTCAGGTAAGTCAGCAATGAATTGCGAATCGATGACTCTGCCTACGAATTCCTTCCCCAATTTGGAAGAATCCACGCAAACAACCACCGTTTTGAAACCCAGATCAATGAATTCGTGAACCAGTTCTTTTGTATCGCGTTTCCAAAGCGGAAAATGTGCCGAAATAGCAACTTCTTTGAGTTTTTGTTCGCGGTATATTCTCAGATCTTCCAGAAAAATATCCCCGAAAAAACAATCGGAAATCCCCTCTTCCCTGATCTCCTGAATCGCTTGATTCATGGCATTTTCATACTCGGACATATCCGAACTGGTTGGAAGAAAAACACTTTTCGCAGGAATATTCAATGATGAAGCCTGAGCTACCAGCAATTCGTTTCTCACGCCGTGCATCGAAATGCGATTCGCCTCCTGATTAAAAGTCGTAAGCAGATAACGAATATCGAATTGAGCCTGTTGCAATACTTTGTAAAGGGCTAAAGTACTGTCCTTTCCCCCGCTCCAGTTGAAGTATGCTGGAATTAATTCAAATCCCATTCTTCATTCAGAAAAGCAACAATTTTTCTGGCAGTCGTATTGAAGTAACGTTTGGTGCGGTATCCTCCAATCCAGGTAATGCCACGAACAGCATTCGTCAGGAATACTTCATCAGCCACCAGTAAATTGGATGGTAAAATCGGACATTCGTATACTTTTAAACCGTTTTTCAATGCCAGGTTGATCACCTGCATGCGCATCGTTCCTGCCAAACAACCATCGGCAAGACTTGGGGTATAAAGAACGCCGTTACTCACTACAAATATGTTGCTGTGAGAGCTTTCAAGAATCTGACCGTTGTCATTCGTGATTAACATGTCATCCAATCCTTTTTCCTTTGCGGAAATTGCTGCTAAGACGTATAAAATACCGTTTTTGGTTTTGTAATTGGAAAGACTGTTTTTGGTTTTTTTGATATCCTGATACAAGTCAACCTCGAGGCCTTTAGCATTCAATCCGAACAGATTTTGTTCAATCGGGTAAAGTTCAATGAAATAACTAACTTCGTTGGTATCAGGAAGATAAGTACCTCCTCCTAAGCGATCAATTGAAAGTCGGATTCGTGCGCCTTCCGTAATTTTGCATAACGTAATTAACTCGTCAATTTGCTGCTGGAAAAAATCGGTGGTATAAAAAGCAGGTAAACGCATTTTCAGAACTTTTGAACCTTCCACCAGTCGGGAAAAATGATGAGCAAGGTTTAAAACCTTCCCATTCATCACCCTCATGCTTTCAAAAAGACCATCACCATAAGTGTATGCTCTGTTTCCTGCTGAGATGGAATGACCTGTGTTACTGATTATTTTACCGTTGTTATTTACGAATAATTCCTGATCGCTCATTTTAAAGTAGGTTTTGAAATGCAAAAATCACTTGTTCAATATTAGTAATTAAAATGAAAAGAATACCGAAAACTGCGCCGGATATATGCGCATCATGTGCAATATTTGTTTTTCTGTTGCGATCAGAATAGATTTCAAAAGCCAGATAAATTGGTCCGAAGATCCATGCTTTGATTGGAATCGGAATAAAAATGAACATGATCTCCATTCCGGGATTCAGCATGATCATGGCAAAAAGAATTGCTGATGTCACTCCGGAAAGCCCTAAAGATCTGTAGTTTGGATTGTCTTTGTGTCTGAAAAACGAAATCATACTTGAAGCAAACATGGCCACTAATACAAACGCCCAAAACACAATCTCTCCTGCCAAAGGTCCGTAGAAATTGTAGAGGTAAAACTCGAAATACTTCCCGAAGTAAAAAAGTGTAATTCCGTTGAAAAGTAAATGCCCGACATCGCCATGCAGGAAAGCATGCGTGATAAACCGGTAATATTCCTTGTGGTGTTTTACCTCATACGGACTGAAAAGGTATTTCTCCATGAAATCACGATTATTGAATCCAAGGATTGACATGATAATCATGGTTCCGAGAAGGATGTATGTTGAATAAATTTGAGGCTCCATATTTGAGGAATAAGTATCTTGCAACAAAATTGCTCATTATTTTTTGATCATTTATGAAAATTAGCAGACTTCTAATCCTGTTTCTCGCATTTATCCTCATTCGCTGTACCCCTTCAATCGACAAAACAAACCCGATCTTTGACCAAAAAACTTCGTTGAAAAAGCGAATCGGACTGGCAATTGAATCTGATTTATTAACAAAGCTGAATATTCCGGAAGGGATTAAAGATTCCGTTTATGCTTTTTACAAGTCACGTGATTTCAGACCGGTTTGGGCAAATGACTCCGCCCTAACTAAAAAAGGAACCATTTGGAAAGAGTTGACGAATTATCCTTGCGCTTTGGGTTTACCGGATAATCGCCCTTTTGTCTTTAAAGGAGACTCATTAAGTCACACATCGATTATTCAGGAATTTATTCTTACAGCACGTCTGGCACAATTACAGCAGGATTTGAAAGTCGGTTTTTTAGACACATCTACCAATAGTTACAGACCAATTGTTTCCATTGATTTGAAATCACTGAACAAAAGTGTCCGGCAGATGGATACTGTTCGAAATTGGGGAGCATGGTTTGCTCAGATGGGACCCTCGAGACCTGAATACCGCGCTTTGGCGATCGGATTATTCGATTATGCCACAAAGAAAAAGTTTTCGACTATTCATTTTGAAGTTCCTGCCTTAGCTGAAGATTCGCTGCGTTCTCTGGAACTTGCAGAAGAATCATTGATCGATAAAGGATATCTTGATCCGAAGAAAACCGATTCGGCATCTTTTTGGGAAGCGATGGCTCGTTTTCAGGCGGATAACGGATTGAAGGCGGATGGAGTGATTGGTCTTTACACGCGAAAAGCTTTGGATGAATCTGAACGCTACAAATGTCACAGAGCGATTTTATCTATGGAACGCTGGAGATGGCGTGCTCCTTTCCCTGAAAGGTATTTGTGGGTGAATATCCCGGAATACAAACTACGGATTTTCTACAACGATAGTTTACTTTCGGAACACCGCGTAGTGGTTGGGAAACCCGAAAATCAAACTCCTCAATTGAGTTCCCGTCTTCGTGCAATTGTTTCTCTGCCCTATTGGACTCAGCCACATTCGATTGCGAGTAAAGAATTCTTGCCGGCTATTCAACGCAATTCGAATTATGCTGCGAAAAATCACTACAAAGTATACCGTGGTGAAACAGAAGTTGATCCCACAACGATTAACTGGAAGCATTACAAGGAAAAGAATTTTCCTTTCAGAGTAAGACAAGAACCGGGAGACGATAACGCACTTGGATTAGTGAAGTTTGAATTCAACAATAAATTCGGGGTTTACATTCACGATACGCCTTCCAAAGGTTTTTTCAACAGGGATATTCGCGCATATTCTCACGGTTGTGTGCGTTGTCAGATGCCGGATTCGTTGGCACGTTTTATTTTGACAAGAGACGACAAGCAAAAAATGACCCGCGATTCTTTGGATACACTAATTGCCAGAAAAGAGCATTTTTCAATTCCTTTGAGAAAACCGATTCCGCTGCAAATGGACTACATTACAGTGGTCACTAACGAAAACGGAAAATTGGTTTTCTTCCCGGATGTGTATGATCGGGATAAGAAATACCTGGAAATGATGAAGATTTATCCGAAGGTTGATTAATAATTATCAATTTCAGAATTATCAAGAGGAATCTTCTTAAATAATTGATAATTGCCAGTTGATAATTAAGAAAAAGGATTTAGTACTTTTGTGAAAAAATAAGAATATGTCAGTTATCATTGCCCCGTCTATTTTATCCTGCGACTTCGGAAACCTGGAGCGCGATTTCGAATTGATCAACCAAAGTGAAGCAGATTGGTTTCACGTAGATGTAATGGATGGCGTATTTGTTCCCAATATTTCTTTCGGATTCCCGATTATCTCTGCCTTGAAGAAAGTGGCGAAGAAAACGATTGATTGTCATATTATGATTGTGAATCCGGATCAATACATTGCAGATTTTGCAAAAGCCGGAGTAGATATCCTGACAGTTCATTACGAAGCTTGTACGCATCTTCACAGAACGATTGCAGCGATTCATGAGGCAGGAATGAAAGCCGGAGTAGCTTTAAACCCACACACGCCTGTATCTGTTTTGGAAAACGTGATTGCAGATTTGGATTTAGTATTGATTATGTCAGTAAATCCCGGATTTGGCGGACAAAAATTCATTCACCATGCAATTGAAAAAGTAAAGCAAACAAAGGAACTGATTGAAAAATCAGGATCGAAAGCTTTGATTGAAGTTGATGGAGGTGTAAATACAGAAACAGGAGCAAAATTGGTAGCAGCAGGTGCACATGCATTGGTAGCAGGAAGTTTTGTATTTAACAGTCCTGATCCGAAAGCAACTATTTCTTCTTTGAAAAAACTCTAAATGCTCGACTTTTTTCAGCAGCGTTTTTCCTATTTACATCAGTTGAATCTGAGTTGGATAGCGCATTTGAAACAAAACGATCCCGATCTTCCCTGGGACGTGAAATTGGCCCTTTCCCGTTTGATGAACTCACAACACATCGCTGTTTGTGGCATTTTGGATTTGGAAATCGAGTCCGAATTGGATGATGTGCAGCCGGAAATGTATTGGGAATCGCTGGAACGTGACAATTTTCAGCAATGGATGAATGTCTTTTTGCAGTACAATCAGGGAATTCAGGACAATATTGAATGGCTCACTCCTCTTCTGTTCAAAGCATTGCATGAAAACGCACAATACATCGGTCAGTTGAAATTACTGTTGGTTCAACATGAAATGGAATTGTTTGACGAGACATTAATTCGAGTTGATTAACTTCTTTTCTTAGAGTTGGTCTTAAACAAGTAATTCGTTAAGCCTGTCCGTTCGAGTGCGGAGTGGAATGGAGCGTATCGAGAACACAGGTGAATGGTGTTTTTCCTGTCCTTGTCTCGATACTTTTCACAATTTCGCTACTCTTCATTGAGAAAAACGCGACAGGACATCCCTTCTAAAACAAACAGACTACCATTTTTTAGTTGTTTACCTTTTTCTCTAACCAACATTGAGGAGTATGAAGCACACATTTCTCTTTCTCTCACTGCTTTTGAGCAGTTTTGGTTTAAACGCACAGGATTTTTGCAAACCGGGTAGTATCTTTTTCGATCTGAACAAATCGGACTTAAAACCTGAAGGAAAATCGCTTGTAGATAGTTTGGTGACCTCCATGAATGGTTCCGATTTTGTATTCGAAGTATATGGCTATACGGATACCTCAAACACGGATGATTACAACAAGAAACTTTCTCAAAGCAGGATCGATGCTGTTTTAGCTTATTTGAAAGAGAAAAAAATCACTCCGAAAGAAATCCGGACTTTCAATGAAGGAGAAGATTTCAATTCCAATAGTTTACGAAAAGAAGCTGCTTTTCAGCGTCGTGTGGATGTGTACCTGACTCCGATGGAAGGATCCGATGTAGTGTTTCGTTCAGCAGATGGAGTTGTTGTAAAAAGAGATATTTCTTCCTTTGGTGATTGCGGAGTTTGCGCCCTGAAACCCAAAATAAAATACCTGCAAACAGAAGACGAAGCAAAAACGAACGGAATCAGCCTGATGACGGACAAAAATGAGCGTTTGGAAACATACGGAATGGCTCTTTTTGATATTGATACTTGCTCATCCCTTTCGGTAGAAGAACAGAAAAAGATCCGGACATGTATGCGGATGCCTGCCGCACGTTGGGATCCAAGAGTGGAATTGTTTGAGTTAATCGAACAGCCCGGAAATGATGTCTGGAGAAAACTACCGGATACGATGAAGCGTGATCCGAAGCAAAAAACGGTCGGCTTTTGCAGTTATGCATACTGGATAAACCTGGATATCATTTTACCCGATTTTAGCCTGATCCTGCCGGAAGAATCAAATTCCGGGAAATCATTTTACATTCATTCCTATGCCCAAAAGGAAATAGAAAGGCTGCATAATGATACAATGCCCTTGTTGTCATCAGTAAATGAAGTGATCAGCTATTTCTCTGTTGAAAAGGATTGGTACTTATTTAAAGCAAAATCGCAGGCCATAATAGGAGAGTTCGTCAACAGAGATTCAGTTTCTCCATATGCTTGTTTGGTTTACGTTTCCGACTACAAGATCGCTTCGCCAAAAGGTGAGGTAGAATTGAAAATGAAATTGAAAAATGTCGATAAAGTGGGTTATTATTATGCTGATTTCGATTTGTTTGTTCCGCTTGAAAGAATGGCAGGAAGCACCTATTCCGGACACATGTATCAAAACGGCTTTGAATTGTGTTATATCAAGAATGACCGGTATTATGTAGAGAAAAACAAGGCGAAAAACCTGAAAATCAAAGTGAAAAACGGACATTCGAAAGCAAAAGTAAAGCGACTCTATCTGTTTAAAAAGAACAAGTTAAGCTGGAAACGGGTAAAACGCAGAGAACTGAAGTAATGTCTTATTTTTACAGAAAATCAGCTAAATGAATCCAATGCGTGTTTTTCTATATTTACTTGTCTTACTAAGCTCTTGCTGTATGGTTGTATCCTGTGGTGCGGAAGTCAAGAAACATGAAACTGATTCCGGGAAATATGCTTTCGCAAAAGATTCACTTCCGAATTTCGAACTGTTGGCAAAGCAATTAAAGGAAACGTCAACAGAAACGGTTATTTACGAGTTGACTGTTTTGAATCACACTTCTGAAACAAAGAAATTTCTGTTTTATCACTGTGATATCCATTTTGGAATTCGGGTTGCCGGCGGAGTCATTGTTCCTCAAAAGTTTCAGTGTAATGCAAACGTTCCGTATTACCGCGTTCTTCCGGCTCATGGAAAATTGATTGATCATGTGACGTTGTACCGTCAGGCACTGAGAGCACCAACATTCTACTTCCGGTTGATTGAAGTAGATGTATTGGATTTAAAAGATAATTTTGTTGTTTTGGATACCTTGAATCTGAAAAGCAATTAAACAAGCCATTGAATATGAAACTTCCTCCTTTTAATATTTTTCCGGAACTACACAATGAACGAATCCTTCTTCGTGAAGTCAATGAGAACGATACTTCGTCTTTGTTTGAAATTTTGACTTACGATGGAAAATCTGCAGAAACGCTGGAGGAAGGAACGAATATTTTTGCACGAATTCATCAGAATTACCTGGATGGAGATACGGTAAACTGGGTCATTGAAGAGCTCGAAACGAAAGAACCTGTTGGTTTTGTAGGATATTACAGAGGATTTGAAAACGGAATCGGAGAATTGGGTTGTATTTTGAAAGCTGAATTCAGAGGAAAAGGATTCATGTCCCCCGCTTTGAGACTCGCAGCAGAATTTGGAATCGAAGAAATGAAATTGAATCAGGTTGTTGCCTTAACCAGTCCTGAAAATGAAAAAGCGATCATTCTATTGAATCGAAACGGATTTTATCAGGAAGAAGGGCTCACAGAAGGCTATTTGAAGTTTGTCTACCTTCCGAAATAATCGGATTAAAGATGTAAACACTACTGAAATAGAAACTATTATGCTTTTGTTAAAACGATATTTCGAAAAAAATAATTTTTGTAAACACAATTCTCTAAGAAATGACTACTTTTGCCGCGGGGTAAGTCTTTTACGACCAGCTCCCTCTAACTCCTCCAGGACGGGAACGTAGCAAAGGTAAGAGGTTGTAGCGGTGCGATAAGAGTAGCTTACCCCTCTTTTTTTACCCCCTTGTTTCGTTTTTGAAAACTTTCTGGTAAACGATCCATTTCTTCTCTAAAGCCAAAATATTCTAAAATAAAGTCTCCAACTTTCCAAATTCTGAATCGAATCAGAGCAATCTTATACATTTGCCGGAATGATGGAAGTGCTGACATTGGACAAGGGACAATATTCCGGAAGTATTCACCAATGGAAAGAATACCGGGGATTGATTACCAGTAAAACGGCCTACGACGACCAGTTCAATACGGCATTCCATTATCACGAGCACCCGCACTTGAGTTTCATTCTGCAAGGAGGAAATGTAGAATATCGACAAAAAGAAACACTGATCCGAAACGCCAATGAAGTGATGTTCTATTATTCCGGAGAATTACACAAAACATTACCAACTGATTCGAAAACCCGGAATTTAAATCTCGAAATAGACACGGCATTTTTGCAGGAGAACCATATTTCGGAAAATCAGTTGAAGCAAGTGGTTGAAAACAATCGTGATAGCAGTCTCTTCATTCTGAAAATGCAATCTGAAATTCATTTGAACGATCAATTGACGGAATCAGCCCTTCATGCACTATTATTTGGTTTCATAACTGCGCCGGAACTAAAAAGCTACAAACAGATCGATTGGTGCGTCAAATTGAATCAGTTGATCAACGATAATTGGAACGAACAGCACAACCTATCGGATTTGGCAATGCAAATCGGGGTTCATCCGGTAACAATCTCCAAATATTTCGCCCGTTATTTTGGTTGTACATTTGGAGAGTACCTCCGAAAACTCCGGGTTTCAAAAAGCTTGCCCCTGATTAAGAATCCGGCTTATTCTTTGACTGAAATTGCCCTTCTTTGCGGATTTGCGGACCAAAGTCATTTCATTCGGGTTTTTAAACATTATACCGGAATCAGCCCTAAAAGCTATCGAAGTTTGTAAACACACTAATTTCATTCTATTTTTTTCGTTTCTTTCCACCTTTCTTTGTTCCAAAATGAAATTATGAACCGTTTTTTAGCAGGAATTCTCATTGGATTTCCATTTGTTGTTACTTCCCAACAAAATGAGGTGTTGACTTTGAATCGAACTGAAATGATTCAATTGGAACAAGGTCAAACGAAATCTTTTTCGTTGAATCTGGAGCGTGGAAAATCCTATGTAGTTCACCTGGAACAAAAAGGAATCGATGTGGCCCTGAGTCTTAAGAACGAAGCAGGAGCCTTACTTCTTTTTCAGGACAGTCCGAATGGTCTTTTTGGTCCGGAAAGAATTGAATTCACTCCACAAAACTATGTGAATTTCATACTCACAATCGAACCGCTTACCGAAGCAGGAAATGCGAAAAAAGGAACCTGTTCCGTTCAGATCAGAGAAGCTGTTTCGAATGAAAGTTGGAAGAATCGGAAATTATCTCCGAAACAAATGAAGGAAGATCTTACTGTTTTCAGATCAATTCGAGAAAAAGCCAATTCAGGTTTATATAGATATCGAAGCCGTCAGAGTATTGACAGTCTTTATTCCAAAGCTTTTGAAAACGTGAAAGATGAATTGAGTTTGACAGAATTTTACAAAATTCTATTGATCCTGACTGATTTTGAGGGAAGTAATCACAACGGAACCAGTTTGCCTTATAAACCTTCTGCTATTTTGGAGAGAGATCGTGGGTATTTCCCTTTCTATCTGAAGCAGGTCGACGGAAAAATGCTTATGAATAATTCAAACGGAGAAATTCCTTTGGGTTCTCAGATCATCAGCATCAACGGAGTTTCAAGTCAGGAATTTCAACAGCGGTTTTACAGGTGTTTTCCAACGGATGGTTACAATATGACTGCCAAAAAAAGAGCAAGTAGCGAAAATGTATTCGGTTGGCTCTTCCCTTTTGAAATGGGAGTTTCAGAATTTTTCAATATCGGATACAAAGCGACTGGTTCTGAACAGATTCAAACTATTCGGATAAAAAGTATCAGTCAGGAAGAAAACCGGAACAGGTATTTCGCCCGTCATTCTGCAAAATCGGATAGTCTGACTGATTTCAATGTGCAGAAAAAATATAGTTTTCAGCGGATCAACGACAACACAGCCCTATTGAATTTCAGAATATTCACCATGGCTTCAAATGCAGAAGATCCTGATTTTGCGGTTTTCTCATCTTATCTCGATAGTATATTCTCCTTACTGAAATCAGAAAAAATAACGCATTTGATCATTGATATCCGGAATAATCCGGGTGGAAACGACCCTACTTATGAAAAGGTATTTACCTATTTGACCAATCAGACTTTCAGGGAGAACAAGGAAGCTTTTATTCTCTTCAATAAACTGCCCTATCCGCAGTATTTTAAATTGGAGTCTGAAGATAAAGACAATCGAAAACGGGAATTGAATTCCATAAATGATTATTTACAGGAGGTTTTCTCTGTTCGAAAAGGCACGCATTTTTTTCAAAATCAGAACTTTAATCCATCTTATGCTCCCGATTCGAATGGATTCACAGGGAAATTGTATTTGTTGATAGATGAAAACGTGGGTTCAGCTGCGTCTCATTTTGCGTCATTGGTTCGTGGTTACACTGCTGCAACAATTGTTGGAATGGAAACTTCCGGCGGATATTATGGGCATAACGGTCATTTTCCGGTCGAATATGTACTTCCGAATTCTCAGATCACGACGCGCTTTTCAATCGTTCACGTAGAACAGGATGCGCCTGTAAGAGCGGATCAACCTGTAGGAAGAGGAATCATTCCGGATTACAGTGTTCCCTTGTCGTTTGCGGATTTTATGAAAACCGAGGATTCACAAATGAAGTTTGTGTTGAAGTTGATTGAAGAGGCAAAGTAGTTTTTCAGATGACGGACGTAATATTGCGGAATTACATCTGATCTCGTGTTTTGACACACAAGATGGAAAGTCTTGATTTCATTGATGTTTCCGGATTTGGTTGATTCTACTTATAGCCTGGCGCTATGATTTTCAGGACGTAATATTGCGGAATTACCCTCAAAAAGAAACGCATGTGTAAAACTTCCACTTCCGGTATTCCCCTAACTTACTAAATGCTTTTATCTTTGTCTTTCAAATTTAATAAACATGAAATTTTTCATCGATACAGCAAATCTGAATGATATCCGCGAAGCAAACGATTTAGGAATTTTGGACGGGGTAACAACCAATCCGTCTTTAATGGCTAAAGAAGGAATTACCGGACAAAACAATATTTTGAAGCATTACGTTGAGATCTGTAACATTGTTGACGGGCCGGTAAGTGCGGAAGTTATTGCAACAGACTTTGAAGGAATGATCCGTGAAGGAGAAGCATTGGCTGAACTACATAAAAACATTGTAGTAAAGATCCCGATGATTCCTGCTGGAATTAAAGCTATCAAATATTTCTCATCCAAGGGAATCAGAACAAATTGTACCTTGATCTTCAGCGCCGGACAAGCATTGTTGGCTGCAAAAGCAGGTGCAAGTTATATTTCACCTTTTGTTGGACGTTTAGATGACATTTCAACAAATGGGATGGACTTGATCCAACAAATCAGAATCATTTTCGATAACTACGGATTTGAAACGGAAATTCTGGCGGCTTCAGTTCGTCACCCGATGCATATCATTCAATGTGCAGAAATCGGATCGGATGTCATGACCGGACCTTTGAGTGCGATTTTGGCATTGGCAAAGCACCCGCTGACAGATAACGGATTGGCTCAGTTCCTGGCAGATCACGCAAAAGGAAATAAATAGTACTTCTTAAATACTGATTGAAAGGAGTTCATTTTGAACTCCTTTTTTGTTTACTAAACTATGTGGATAAGTGTGCACTTATCCACATCTTACCCTGGTAAGTTTATTTTTCATCCTGCTTTTTCGACTGCTTAACCGAAATAACTCCCCTTTAGTCAAAAATCGGATGTCTCTTAAAAGCATTCTGTTATTTTTGCTTTCGGGAAAATCTACTTTATGAAGAAACTCTTGATCTTTTGCTTATTTTCTTTGACTTTGTTCTCTGTCCGTGCGCACGAGTATTACTTCGCTTTCGGTGAAGTTGAGTACAATGAAACAACCAAAAGATTCGAGATTACCCTGGAAATGAGTGCACACGATGTGGAATTCGATCTGAAGAAATCAGGTGTCAATCTGGATAAACACATTGAAGATCAGATTCAAAACAAAGAGTTCAAGAAACAATTGGAAGCTTATCTTTTAAATGGCTTTTCTATTTCTTCTGGCCTCTCCCCGATTAATCTTTCCCTGATTGGATTCGACGTACTACCAAACGGGCAGCTTTACGCTTATTTGGAAAGTTCTCAGGTTGAATTAGATAAAGAGATTCACTTTAAGTTTGACTTATTGATGGAGTCTTTTCCAAATCAACAAAATAAAATCACTTGGATACATCTGAAACGAAAACAAACAGCTGTATTCTTACCAAGCAAACCTACAGAAATCATAACCCTGTAACTATGAAAAAAATCCTTTCTTTCTCGATTGTTTTTTCGGCATTAACTGCTTCCGCGCAAACGAAATTTGCACAATTGGATATTGAATTGCCTACTCCGAATGAATATCGAACAGCTGCCGGAGCGCCCGGACATGGATATTATCAGCAGAAAGCAGATTATAAAATGAACATCACGCTCGAAGATGACAAACAAATCATCCACGGAGAAGAAATCATTACATATACCAACAATTCTCCGGATATTTTGGAGTATTTGTGGTTGCAGCTGGATCAGAATATTTACAAACCGGATTCGGATAGTAAATTGATTGCCGTAGAGAAAATGGAAGACTTTCAGTCGATCAAAGATGTAGAGCGCAGATTGATGATTTTTGAAGGAGGCTTCAATATTGAATCAGTTTCAACCGTGAATGGCGAAAAAATGCGCTATGCAATCAACAAAACGATGATGCGTATCGATCCGGCAAAACCATTGGGACCAAAACAAAGTATTTCCTTTAAAATTAAATGGTGGTATAACATTAATGACCGGATGAAAGTTGGCGGAAGATCCGGTTACGAATATTTTGAAAAAGACAACAACTATTTATATACGATCGCGCAATTCTTTCCGAGAATGTGTGTGTACAACGATGTAGAAGGCTGGCAGAATAAGCAATTCCTTGGAAAAGGAGAATTCACTCTTCCATTCGGAGATTACGATGTTTCCATTACAGTTCCTTCTGATCACATTGTAGCCGGAACCGGAGAACTTCAAAACGGCGCAGCGGTAATGACTGCAGAACAAAGACAGCGTATGGACAAAGCCAAAACGTCCAATACTCCTGTTCTGATTGTTACGCAGCCGGAAGCGGAAAATGCGGAAAAAAATAAAGTTACGTCAACTAAAACCTGGACTTTTAAAGCGAAAAACGTGCGCGATTTTGCCTTTGCAACTTCCCGTAAATTCATGTGGGATGCTCAAAATACGGTCGTAAAAGGAAAGAACATTCTATGCATGTCTTACTATCCGAAAGAAGGAAATCCATTGTGGGAACGTTATTCTACCAAATTGGTCGCACATACGATTCAAACATATTCAAAATACACGATCGATTATCCGTATCCGGTGGCTATTTCTGTTCACGCCAATCAGATTGGAATGGAATATCCGATGATTTGTTTCAACGGAGGAAGACCGAACGAAGACGGAACCTATTCTGAACAAACGAAATATGGAATGTGGGGAGTAATCATTCACGAAGTCGGACATAACTTCTTCCCAATGATCATAAACTCTGATGAACGTCAGTGGTCCTGGATGGATGAAGGGTTGAATACTTTTGTTCAGTATTTGACAGAACAGGAATGGGAACGCGGATATCCTTCCAGAAGAGGTCCGGCAGCAATGATCACGGATTACATGCGTGGCGACAAACGTTTCATCTCACCAATTATGACGAATTCCGAATCAATCTGGCAATTCGGAAACAATGCTTACGGGAAACCCGCAACAGCCTTGAACATTTTGCGTGAAACCGTTATGGGAAGAGAATTGTTTGATTTTGCATTTAAAACCTATTGCGAGCGCTGGAAATTCAAGCACCCGACTCCGGCAGATTTGTTCCGTACAATGGAAGATGCATCCGGAGTGGATTTGGATTGGTTTTGGAGAGGTTGGTTCTACACAACGGAATACGTGGATATTTCATTGGATAATGTGAAGCATTTTGAATTAAACTCGAACAACCCGGAAGTTGAAAAAGCTGAAAATAAAAAAGTGGACGATTCTAAACCACAGTTTATAGGAGATATCCGGAACAAAGAATCCATCAAGCAAACCGTTAATGAAAGAGATACGTTAATTGATGATTTTTATGCCAAAAGAGATCTGTATAAAGCGGATCGTCTGGATAAAAAAGAATACGATGAATTTCAAGCCAAATTAACTCCGGAACAAAAAAAATTACTGGATTCCAAAAAACAGTTCTACGAGTTGTCTTTCACCAACAAAGGAGGATTGGTAACGCCTTTAATCATTCAGGCAAAATTTGCAGACGGGACTACAAAAGAATTACGCATTCCTGCAGAAATCTGGAGAATGGATGATCTTACGGTTACAAAAGTGTTGATTTTCGATCAGCCGGTTGTTTCGTTTCAATTAGACCCGTTTCTGGAAACTGCAGATTGTGACACAGACAACAACTCCTTCCCTCCTGCTTCAAAAGCTACGAGATTCCAGTTGTTCCAGCAAAAACAAAACAATGAAAATCCGATGCAGCGCCAAAAGCGTTTGGAAAGCGGAAATTAGTCATTGGGGATAATTAACTAACTGGTTGTCACTTCGAGTGGCAGCGATAGCTGATGTATCGAGACGGACATGAGTAATCAACGCTATTTAATCCGGGGCAACATCCTGGAATCCTTTGCAATAAAGAAAAACCAGAAGAAAGAGATGAAAATGATACTGTAACGTGTCACTTTTCGGGAAGTTATTACACTATATAAATATGATTTCCCTTTTCAAAATGAAAATAATCGTCCCCTTGTACCTGGTGTTTTTAATAACTTCCTGTACTTCTACAGTCAAGAAAAAGAATTTCGAGCACAACTACCCGAAATACTGGGAAAAATATACCGATCTGCAACTCAGAGATTCACTTTTTGCAGATACCCTGCTCATCGGAGTTGATCTTACTCGTGAAAACTTAGCAAAGGATTTTTACAAGGAAGAAATCCATCGCTTGCTGGTAGATTTGAAGAATGATAAATACATGGACGACAGATTGTATCCGATGCTTTCGTTCAATGAAGTTGTTCTGAGTGAATTGTCATCCGGGTCAACGGTTGAATTGTCAACTAAGCAAATTGAAAAGTTATTAATGATTATCAATGATCCGCTTTCCTTTAGCTGGTCTGAAACAACTTTAAAACCCGCATTTAGAATTGATTTTGTAAAAGACGGGCTTATCGTTTCGACATTAAACATTGAAGACGATAAATCAGTGATCAAGATCAATCCGGAATTGAGTGGTTTCAGAAAGATGAAATTCGGAATGCTTAAA
>RCUP01000819.1_pt1 | contig 21101 bp, 18 predicted proteins | sample 2166341 | NCBI WGS metagenome assembly RCUP01 (sample SAMN09932325, study PRJNA488358) | compost metagenome | isolation source: compost soil in succinonitrile-enriched | place: Germany: Experimental Botanical Garden | reverse complement strand
ATTTATACAGCCTTGATTTTTTGGCGGTACCTTTTGCATCAAGGCAAAAGGTAGCCATAAAAAGGAACGCGAGGAAAAAGGCAAATCTTTGTTTCCTTAATCGGATAGTCAATTTATGTGATTGATTGTTCGCTTTTACATTTTATTGATGCACCTGTGCCTGCTCCCAGCCAATGAGCGCTGTTTTGCGTACGGGGTCCCACATATAACCGCCAAAGTGGCCACTGGACTGTATTACCCGATGGCAGGGAATCAGGAAGGCAACAGGATTTGATCCAATGGCAGTACCCACCGCCCGTGCAGCCTTAGGCTGGTCAATGCTTTGCGCCAGCTTTCCATAAGTGCTCACCGTACCCATCGGGATTTTTAATAAGGCCTCCCAAACTTTGAGCTGAAAAGCAGTTCCTTTCAAATGCAGGCGTATCGGTGTTTCCGGGACATTGTCTGTGGTAAAAACCGACAATGCACTTTGCTGTACCGTATTTTTTTTCATAACCAGTGCAGCATGCGGAAAATAAGCCTGCAACTGGCTCGTAGCCCGCTCCCAGTTTTCTTCAAAGGCCATGTAACAAATACCAACATCTGTATTGGCAATAATCACCTGCCCGAAAGGTGTGGGATAAAAATCAAATTCAATATGTAATTGATTCCCGCCCGACTTATACACCGCCGGGCTCATGCCTTCTATTTTGACAAACAGATCATGCAGCCTGCTGCTGCTGGATAATCCTGTAGCAAAGCTAACCTCCAGAAGACTCTGCGCAGGATCTTCGCGTAATAAAGATTTCGCGTAATTGAGACTGATGTACTGCAGAAATTTTTTAGGACTGATGCCTGCCCATTCCTTAAACATGCGTTGAAAATGAAAAGGACTCATATGCACCTGCTCCGCAATGGTTTCCAGGTCGGGCTGCTCCTGGAAGTGTTCATTGATGTAGCGTATTGCAGCTGCGATACGCTCAAAGTCCAGGCTGGATTGTGTATGGTCAGAAGAAATTTGCATCGTTAAATATTTAGTACAAAATTCCATAAATAAGCCGGCTTGCACAATCCGGAAATTGCGGTATTTACTTTTTTGTATTGCGCGTAAAGACCGACTGAAACGAAGCGGAGAGTATATGTGACCATAAACCATCGCTACGCTGGTAATAATTATACCGCAGTGTCATTCCTTTAAACAGAAAATGTTTATTCAATGTTTTAAAAGGATTATAACGGAAACCCATACCTATACTATAACTGTAGAAGCGGGAATAATCGTAATCGGAGGTGTAGTATTGCTCCGAAATATCATGCTGCTTATACGGTTTAAAATAATCAGCAGCACTCTGGGTATAAAAGCGGACATTGGGTAGTATAGTCAGTACCCGGTTCAGTTTAATGGCCGTCTCCTGTTCCAGTGCCAGCGCGCGTATCCCGAAGTTATCTGTATAGGCATTAATGCTTTGCTTTAATACCGTTCTGCCCCCGGCAAAGCGATTCCATTTCAGTCCCAGGCTGGCCTTCAGCCTTTGCTCCGGAAGCTGCTCCACCATTAATTGTCCGTTGGTAAAATATACCCGGTGAAAAGGTGTGGATAACAAGCCCTGCTGCCAGATCAGTTCCGGGTAGAAGCCTATTACATTGCGTTTATCCACAATCTGGGTAAAGCCCGCTTTGAAATTGTAAGAGTATCTTTTATATCCGTCATACCATTCCCGATAGCGCAGCTCTTCAGGGTAAATCAGTTTTACCGCTTTGTAATAATTTTCATTGATACGCCCCCAGCGCAGGTCATCATTGAAGGCCTGTATTTCTGCGAAATAACTACGTTGTTTTTTTACATCTTCTTTCGAAAATCCAAGCCGGCCGCTGTAGGAGAAGTAATCGCTCTCTATAGAAAATCCCATACCGCCGTACAGGTTAAAACCATTGCGGAATCTATGTTCCAGCACACCGTAGGTATAACCGTGGATATCGGTATAAGAGGCCGAAGATTTTACATAATCAATATTATCTGTAGAGGCAGAGCTGATGATATCCGTACCCACATTAAAAGTGAGTATATTGTTTTTGCGGCCGCGTTTAATATTTACGGAAGGGCCATATACTGTAAGGGCTTCAGTACCGGTACCACCTGTTACGGCAGAGTGATTGCCATCCTGGATGTAATGGTTATATACCAGTTCAATATCACTCTGATCAACAGTATCCTGTTCTTTCGTTTCCTGTGCACTTATACTATGGCTGCATAAAGCAATACTACCCAGCACGATTAATTGTTTGTTCATGTTGCCATAAGATTAGTTACAACCGCAGCCCCCACTGCCTTTCTGGCCATTGGCCGGAACAGCACCTTCACGAATCGAGTGTACATAGTGATTAAAACGGTTGCCGGCATCATCGCCCATCTGCATTTCTGTATCGTTGACAAATTGCCGCTCATAAGGCTTTATCGTTTTACAGGAAGTAAACAGCAACAAAATCGATAGCCCCAGTATTGTATATGTGGTATATATACTATTCATAAAATATAATTATCCGATAGGTTATCTAAATTAGATAATGCAATTGAATTACCGGGTAAAACTTAATAATATTATATCCTGATGAGACATAGACTAAAATTACTTTTGGCTGTAATGCTGATAATCAGTGGCTGTACTTATCAGTATACTAAGAATCCCAACTGGGAACAATGGCATGCCCAGCGAAAAGACGAACCCTCATTTGTAATAAATATGAATCTTGAGGATTGCACCGATTGTTTTGATGCCTTTATTGATAGCGGATATGCACTTGTGCCTAAAGATCTAATTTCTATTTTCGGAGATACGTTGCGTCGGGATATCATGATTACCGGCATGTTCCCGGACGATCTTTCAGACAATAGCTCCTGGCTATTTGAATCCAGTACTTATGGTTACAAGGTGAAGGGTAAACTGATCGGCTATGATACCCTTCGCTATCAGACCACAGCTCCGGTACTTTATATTGAAAGTTGGGAAAAGATTATATGGAAAGATTCAGCTCGTTAGAAATATGTACCTGATTATCTTCATCAATGATGATGCAATGGGTATGTGGTAATTGATTGATGAAATCCAGTCCTTTCTGTACCCCCTTTACATATACCGCCGTAGCCAGGGCATCAGACAATTCTGCTGCGGGAGAAAATACACTTACACTTTTAATACCGGAAATAGGTAAGCCGCTATGCGGATCAATATTATGACTGTACCGCTTGCCCTCATGTATAAAATGCTGTTCGTAATCACCGGAAGTCGCTACAGCCATATCTTTTAGCGGAATATAGAACAGTACCGCTGCAGGATTATCGGGGTCTGCAATGCCAACATTCCAAGGCAGGCCACCCGGTTTATTGCCGAAGGCACAAAGATCTCCGCTGGCATTGATATATCCCGATAGAACACCTGCATTTTTCCAAAGCATCTTTACCCGGTCTGCAGCATATCCTTTGCCGATTGCGGCAAAACTGATGTGCATTCCCGCTGTGAAAAAGCGAACGGTCTGCGCTGCTTCATCTGTCAGTACCTTTGTATACCCGATCGTTTGTAAAGTGCTCCTGATCTCATCTGCGGCGGGCATGGTATAAGCAGCATTCTTAAAGCGGTATAATTTTTTTAAAGGACTTACGGTAATATCAAAGTCACCTTTGGTAAGTGCAGCAATGTCCAGCGATCGTTTGATGAGTCCAAAGCATTCTGCAGAAACAGCCACAGGCTCACCTGGTGCAGACCTGTTGAGGAGACTGGTTTCTGAATCGGGTTTAAACTCAGAGAGCATATCTTCTATACGCCTGATTTCTGCGATACCTATATCCAGCAATTGCGCTGCCTGCGCTTCGCCGGTTGCCGCAATGCCAAGGGTAAAAACAGAACCCATCAGTTTTTCTACTCTGGTATACACCTTCATCGATTCAAAAATAGGTTATATCTCCAGAATGGAGTTTGTCTTTTATAAAATAAAGCGCCCGATTCGGCGACCAGAGTATACCCGATGACATTCCATATATTTTAGATACTTTTGTGTGTCGCTCGAGTGTTTCAAACCGATACTATGGCTTTACTAAAAACTACATACACCTTACGTGCAGCAGCAATGTTGCTCGGACTATGTGCTACAGCAATACCTGTTGCAGCGCAGAATACTTATCTCAATTACGGGTCTGAAGAGTATGACCTGGTAGACCGGCTGGAAACCCGCTCAGGCTACCTGATCTCTGCTTTCAATACCGCTTCTAAACCCTATTCACGGAAAGATGTCGTCGACTTCATGACTGAAGTGCAACGGGCCAGCCGTACACGTGGCCTCGTCGTTAATGACATAGATGCCTACAATATAGGCAGGGCTATTTCTATCAGTGGAGAATGGTATACCAATTCCTCAGGCGAGGGTGGAGCCATAGATTCCAGGCGCCCGGTCCTGCGTTACTTTTATAAAAAACAACCGGATCTGCTGCATGTGGATAAAGATGACTTCTTCATGGTCGTAAACCCGGTTTTATACCTGCAGGGTGGCTATGAAAAAGACGGCGGTTTTCGTTCTATCAATACCAGAGGCGTTGAAGTACGCGGCCGTATAGCAGACAGGGTAGGCTTTTACACCATGCTGGCCGATAACCAGGAGAAGGTTCCTGCTTACATAGATGACTGGGCGACCCGTCACAGAGGCCAGTTTCCCGGAGAGCATTACAGTGTAAAGAATGGCAATAATTATGATTTCTTCCTGGCAAGAGGCTATATTGATTTTGCTTTGTGGAGAGATCATGTCGGGCTCACCTTTGGCTACGACCGTAACCAGATCGGTTACGGGATCAGAAGCCTGGTCATATCTAATTCTACTGCACCCGCCACCTTTCTGCGTTTGCGCAGTCAGTGGGGGAACTTTTCATATGAAAACCTGTATACAGAACTGGTGTCCAATAATACAGTACTGCTAAGTGGGGACGGTTTATTGCCACGCAAGTATGCCAGTATTCACCAATTGAATTATACACCCAACCATTGGTTGAATGTAGGGATTTTCGAAAGCACAGTGTTTGCCAAGCAGACAGGCGTGCCTGTAGAAATGATTGTACCTGTAATCGGCTACCAGAGCCTGGTGAAACAAATGGGGATTGGTAATACAGCCAATAACAATGCCTGGGGATTACAGTTCAAAGCCTTACCCACTGCTGGTCTGCAGGTATATGGACAATTATACCTGGATCGGGCCGACTGGTCGGCCCTGGGTAGTGCCTCCTGGAAGAATCAGTATGCGGCACAGCTTGGGTTAAAATATTTCAATGTGGCCGGAGTACCTAATCTGGATTTACAGGCAGAATTTAACATCATCCGTCCGTTCACTTACATGGCGCAGGGAGATAGTATAGCCAGCTTTACCCATTACAATCAGCCACTGGCACATCCTATGGGAAATAATTATGCCGAACTGATTGCACAACTCAGGTACCAGCCTATACCAAGACTTAATATTACGGCACGGGCCATTGTATCTAAAAGAGGTGCGGATAGCGCACAGATCGGAAATGGTATTTACGGCTTAGCCGATCAGCGCATGGCCGGAGATAACTATCCGATGTTTAGTGGTATTGTGGAAAAAGGATTATTCGGAAACCTGAATGCAGCGTACGAACTGCGTCCCAATATTTATATTGAAGCAGGAGGTAATTACTTTCGCAAAAGCACTGCAGGCGTCTCTTCCGGCAATAATATATTTCTGTATGCCGGACTGAGATGGAATATCAGCAGGAGAATATATGACATTTATTAGTCAAAAAGATAAACAAATCCATTACAAACGTTAGAGCAGGCAGAAATGGGCCTGAGCGATGGCCTTATCCGATTCTCCATTGGTCTGGATAATGATATCGAACGTACGTACGAGATGATGAAAACCTGTATGCAGGAAGTCGGTGTACTGTAAGCAAAATAGTTATTAAAAAGAAAGAGGAAATGCGCTGTGCATTTCCTCTTTCTTTTTATACTTAAGCTTCTCCATCCATCATATCATCCATTTTGGAATGATCTTTAGGTTGCTGGTTGAAGCGATAGTTAAATACCAGTCGTATGCTTCTCGGGCGCCACTGGAACATGCTCTCAGAGTAGATCTCAGCAGTTTCAGTAATGCTGCGCCATTTACGGGTATTGAATACATCATTTACATTAAGGCCGATAGTTGCCTTGCTGCGCAGAATATCCTTCGTCATACCGAAATCGGCAAAATATACCGCCAGTGAGCGACCTTGCGGATTAACCTTAGGTGCCTCATAGTTACCGGACACCTGTATTCTCCAGCGTTGCGGCAGGGTAAAGTTAAAGGAAGTACGATTTGTCCAGCTGAAGTTATTCACCTCAAAATGTTCGTTCTGATAGGTGCCGAATACCACTTCTTTAAAGAAGTTGAAGCCACTGGTCACGCGTGCCCAGCTGCTCATGGTATAATTACCATTCAGCTCCAGTCCATAGGCATTTCTGTCTGCAACATTGAGAGGTATACGGTAGATGATGCCATCACTGCCATAAGAGGCCATGCGCTCAATCTTATCGGTAGTTTTGCGATAGTATACAGATGACAACAGAGATCCCTTATCCCAGTTCTGCATAAAGCTGAATTCCAGTGCGTCGGTATATTCAGGATTCAGATTAGGATTACCTACACGCATTTCACGGTTATCACCGAATTTCATAAACGGCATCAGGTCCCACTGACCCGGGCGGTTAATGCGGCGGCTATAGCTCAGCTGGAAGGTTTTCTGCTTGCTGTACTGGTATGAAATGGCTGCACTCGGAAACCAGTTCATATACTCTTTTTTGTTCCACTGGTTCTGCGACTGTTGCCTGGTACGGATATCAGAATATTCTCCTCTGATACCAGCCTGCATACCCAGTTTTCCGAAAGTATTGGAGGCCATTACATAACCGGCATGTACTTTTTCCACGTAGTCGAAATCATCATTAAATGCCTGCGGTGTTTCCCAGTTGCCCGCATTCATTTCGCCAAAACGGAATTCGTTCAGGAAATAACGGTTCTGGCTGCGGCCACCCAGCTCTACCTTACCATCTTTAGCAAAAGGAATCGTAAGATCAGATTGTAATAATAAGTTTTGTTCTGTTACATAAGTTTTGGAATACTCCAGTTCGGTTTCTGTATAGCGGGTAGAGGTTTCGGTATAGTTAGAACGCTCATAGTCCTGATCGCGGAATCCTTTTAATTCCGTTTTCCATTCCATACCCGGTTTGTTGAATTTGCGGGTATAGGCAATGCTTCCCTCAAACAGATCTTCCATTTCCCGGTTTGCCTCATCGCGCTGATCTGTGCTCAGCAGGGTATTGGCCAGATCATAGTTTTTGTATGTTCTGTAATAACTGTTATTGCCAATGCCGGAACGGACAGATGCCATTACACTCAAGGTATTTTTATCATTGATCATATAATCAAATCCAAAAGAACCATTGTTACCCCATTTTTTGCGTTCATGTCGATAGTCCTGGTGGTAGGCAAAACCTGTATCAGCATTCTGTACGCGCTGATCGGTATAGCTGCTACCGGGATGTTCTCTGCGGCTTAAAGTATAAGAACCGAAAAAATTGAATTTGCCCGTACGGTAATTGGCATTAAAACCAACACCATGATCAGGATAGTAGCCCGTTCTCAGGGTCACCGACCCGTTAAACCCCGCTTTCTTATTTTTTTTCAGGATAATATTGATGATGCCCGATTCCCCCTGAGCATCATATCGCGCAGAGGCATTGGTGATCACTTCAATCTTATCGATCATATCGGATTGCAATTGTTGCAACGCATCTGCCGAAGAGGCAAAACCCGAAAGCTTGCCGTCAACAAGGATACGCACATTCTGGCTGCCGCGCAGACTTACATTGCCCTCGGCATCTACAGTAATAGAAGGAATGTTCTGCAGTACCTCGGTCGCATTTGCACCCTGATTATTCAGATCAGATCCTACATTAAAGACCCTTTTATCAATCTTCAGCGACATCTGGTTCTGATCTGCAGTAACTGTAACTTCCTTAAGGCCTACAGCAGTTGCTTTCAGGTATACAGACCCGAGATCAGCTTCGCCCGTTTGTTTATTGATAGAAACTATTTTGCTGGACAGACCGAAAAGAGAAACCGTTGCATAATACTTACCGTTTTCTGCGGTGATTTCAAAGCTGCCATCCTCTGCAGAGGGCACACCGGATACAAAAGAAGAGTCGGCAGAACGGTATAAGCGGATATCGGCATAAGATGCCGGAGCCTTGGTTTCGTCAAATACCTTACCGGTAATGTGCAGAGATGCTGATTGTGCCAAAGACACCATCGGACTTATGCACATAAGGCTGACGATCGTATATAGAGATTTCATGGAAATTACTGTTAATATAGTAGTGTAAAAGGAGCCCGAAATTATTCAATAAATGCTGTTTTTCTGTGATTTATATATTATTTTAGGAATATTTTACATATTTATGTCTTAAAACTGTCATGATCAGTACAGTTTAATTATATCTTATTAATATATTATGTATCGGAAATTATACATTTCAGCCCTTTTATTATTGCTTACCGCAGGAGCATTTGCACTGGTGCAGCAGCGTTATATCCGCAAACACCTTACCGGCACCTGGTTGTTAAAGGATGTTACGGTGCCACAGGAGTACTATCGCGAATGTGAGGAATGGAAAGAGTTCCTGAAGGAAATAGACTACATAGAAGAAGTGCCGGATCACCACCAGTTCAGCAGTGTGGAGTCGTATAAAAACTACCTGAAAAAGAATAAATACGATATGATGAAGGAAGAATTTGAGGAGTACAGAGGCACATTGGTGGGAAAGTATACTATGATCATGACAGACCATAACCGCGTCATTAATATTTTGCCGGACTCGAGAGATACTTCTTACTGGTATACCGAACGGCAGGATAGTCTCATTGTTTATGATCCGTCCAAAATAGGTAAAGAAGGTGATGTTACCCGCTTTACGGTTGCGTATATAAGTGCGGATTCATTGGTTATGCGCCGCAGCGACGACGAAAATGAAAAAGTATATTATCTATTTAAAAGGTCTTCAGGTCTATGATCCTTCACAAGTGACGGGTATTTTTCAATAATACAGATATCCCGCTTATGCTTTACTGACGTAAATAGTCCATTAAAAAAGCATAGCCTTTCCATAAAGAAAGGCTATGCTTTTTTATAAATGATGAGAAAAATACTATCGTAAATCGATTACATCAACACCAGGATATGCCTTTGTATTGAATGTGTATAAAGCATCAGAGCTTGCGCCATTAGCCTGAACACCGGAAAGAGAATAGGTATAATAGTTACCGTTTTTCTCTTCAACGCTACCACTCATAACCATACCGGTCTGATCGACCAGGATCGTTACACTTTTAAAAGTTTTAGCAGATTTAGGCGTCAGGTATACAATATCCACTACTTTACCTTTAATGGTTTGCTGACCTGCATAGGTATAATTAAAATCCTTTGCATAGCTTCCGGAAAATAATTTGGCAGGAGACATCGTCATTTCTGCAGGATTATAGTTAGCAACCTGTACTTCTTTATTGTTTTTCATGTAGGTCCACATGGTTTTACCATCAGAGATCATTTCCTGGTTAGGAACGGTCACATGGTATTTTTCACCTTTCATCATGATGGTACCTTTCTGGTTCAGTTGCACTTTACCCTTTGCATCTTTAGCGACAAAGGAAAAGCTGGCCTTAAGGCTGGACATCCCTTTGATTTTCGCACTAAGCTTATCCAGTACAGCCTTAGCTTTGGCATCCTGTGCAAAAGTTGCAGAGGTGCTCAGGGTTAACACAGCCAGGATTAATGCAAATACTTTTTTCATATATTTTGTCTTTTTGTTGTTGATTTAGAATGTAAAAATAAAGCAGCGTTTAATGTATTAAAAGCCAAGCTTATGTGAAATGCTGTTAATTAAACTCCAATACTCACGGTTTCCGTTATTACAGAACTGAAGTTTTTGGCTGCGGCAACAATGGCTTCCTTGTCATAACCGCATAAATGATGCAGCTCTTCCGGCTTGCCGTGCTCTACGATCTCATCCGGAATGCCCAGTATAGTAACCGATGGTTTATAGCCCTGCTCGTTAAAGAACTCCAGTACAGCACTACCCATACCACCACGGATACAGCCATCTTCTACCGTAATGATTTTACTGAAACGCTTACCGATCTCATGCAGCATTGCCTCATCCAAAGGTTTTACAAAACGCAGATCATAGTGGGCCGCATCAATACCCAATGTAGTCAGCTCTTTACAAGCCTCAACTGCGAAGTTACCGCAGTGCCCCAGGGTGATAATGGCCATTTCACTACCGTCTTTGATCTTGCGACCGGTACCGACTGTAATTTTTTCCATTGGGGTCTGCCACTCTGGTAACACACCTTGTCCGCGTGGGTAGCGGATCACGAATGGATGCGTATTTTCATCCAGTTGTGCCGTGTACATAAGATTACGCAGCTCCGACTCATTCATCGGCGAGCTTACAATCATATTGGGGATACAGCGCATATAGGCAACATCATAGGCACCATGGTGCGTAGCACCATCGTCACCTACTACTCCTGCGCGGTCCAGGCAGAAGATTACCGGCAGATTCTGGATCGCTACATCATGAACCACCATATCATAAGCGCGCTGCATAAAGGAACTGTAAATATTACAAAACACTTTCATGCCCTGTGTCGCCAGTCCGGCACTTACCGTAACCGCATGCTGCTCGGCGATACCTACATCCAGTGCACGATCAGGCATTTCAGCCATCATATATTTCAGCGAACAACCGGATGGCATGGCAGGGGTAATACCCATAATCTTAGGGTTTTGTTCTGCCAGTTCAATGATGGTTTTACCGAATACGTCCTGGTATTTTGGAGGTTGGGGGGTATTAAAAACTTTAGTATTGATCTGACCGGTCACTTTATCAAACAATCCAGGTGCATGCCACAGGGTCTGATCTTTTTCCGCCAGGTCATAACCTTTACCCTTAACCGTTTTGATATGTAACAGTTTCGGGCCAGGCAGGTCCACGATATCTTTCAGCTGATCGGCCAGTTTAACCACATTGTGGCCATCTACCGGTCCGAAGTAGCGGAAGCCCAGTGCCTCAAACAGGTTGCTGGCCTTAGACACCACACCTTTCAGGCTGGCTTCGATTTTAGAAGCCATGCTTCTCTGGAAGTTCGCCGCCGGCAGTTTGCCCAGCAGGTGCCAGAAATCATCGCGAAGTTTATTGTATGTTTTAGAAGTAGTGATGTCGGTAAGGTACTCTTTCAGTGCACCTACATTCGCATCAATACTCATATTATTATCGTTCAGTATAACCAGGATATTGGCATTAGCCACACCGGCATGGTTCAGGGCTTCAAAAGGCAGTCCTGCGGTCATAGCACCGTCACCAATCACGGCAACATGCCTGCGGTCCGTCTCTCCCTTCAGTTTAGAAGCAATAGCCATACCCAGGGCAGCAGAAATAGACGTAGAAGAGTGCCCTACGCCAAAAGCATCATATTCACTTTCGCTGATATTCGGAAACCCGCTGATGCCCTTAAATTTACGGTTGGTGTGAAAAACCTTTCTTCTGCCGGTCAGGATTTTATGTCCGTAAGCCTGATGGCCTACGTCCCAAACCAGTTTATCATAAGGAGCTCTTAACACATAATGTAAAGCTACAGTAAGCTCTACTACGCCAAGGCTGGCGCCGAAATGGCCCCCGTTTACACTCACACAGTCAATGATAAATTGTCTGAGTTCGTTACATACTTGTTGCAGTTGGAGTTTGTCCAGCTTCTGAAGATCAGAAGGGTATTCTATGGTGCTGAGTAAAGGGCCTGCTGCAATTTCTTCCATTATGTATTTTTTATGCTATGCAAAAATAGTAAAATATACATATTAATGGCAGCGTAAACATAATATTGACAAAATTTATGATTTGTTATAGGGGTGTACCGGCTCTTTTAGTAAACTATTTTGTCCGTCCTTTTGTCCTGCAACAAAAGGAACAAAAGTGCCTTTGTTTTCATCAAGGCGATTGCGGGACACCGCCATTTTGTACCGTTGCGTGCATTGATTGTCTGAGCTTACCCTTCGAGAACCTCAGGGTACAAAACTTTCGGTTGCTGAGGCTCCCGAAGCACCAACCAAAATGGCTATCGCTGTGATGAAAACAATAAGCGATTTGTTCTGTACAGATCGCTTAAAATGGCCTTATAAATCCGGCGTCAAGAAAATCATTGGCTCGGTCGATAAAGTCGGAAACCACTGTCTGAACGAAGTGAGTCTGGTTTGCGACCGACCGACACATTGATTTTTAGCCAGGGATTTATACAGCCTTGATTTTTTGGCGCTACCTTTTGCCTTGATGCAAAAGGTAGCAATAGATATAAATAAGATACCTAAAAATATAATGCTAATCTTTGTTTCCTTTAAGCGGATACTCAGTATGTTTTAAATTAATACATCAGCGTAACATCACCTTTTTTCACTACTTTGCTGCCATCGCTGAAGTACACTACGATATAGTAGAAATACACATCGGCGGCGGCTCTTTTTCCATTCACATAACCATCCCAGCCACTTTTATCTCCGGCATTGTAACTGCCGAATACTTTATTACCCCAGCGGTTGAAAATTTCGAAAGTAACTACATTATAATTGCGCTTCATACGGAACTTAGGCTCGAATACATCATTCTTACCATCACTGTTCGGAGTGAAGGCATTCGGCATCATAAAATCGGTCGAGAAGTCGGTACCCGTAATGATCAGCACAGCAGTATCGGTACAGCCGATATCATTTTTAGCAGTTACCTTAATCGTTGCCTGCTCCGGTGCCGGTATACCCTGGTTGTAGGCCTGCTGGTCAGGAAACAATTCTGCCGGAGACCAGCCAACAACCTGGTAGTTGACATCACTCGAGGTAGTCTGCAGATTGATCGACTCCCCGATATTAGGATTCGGAATATCACTGCTCAGGCTTACAGTAAAGTGATCAATGATGATACTGGTTACATGATAAATACTGTCGCAACCGCTCATGTTTAACAGTGTATCCCTTACTATTGTACTGGTATTATACGTTTTGCCCTGGAATGTGATGCGTGTACAGGCTCTTAAATTCTGGCTGATCACCTGAGCACTGTCCGTAATGCGCAGGTCGAGGTAGATAATACTGTCACAACCATGTACATTGCTTACATAAACAGAATCGAACCGGGGATTGCTGACCGCATTCGGTGGGAGCTGTTTGCCCCTCCAGATCGTATTGGGCAACAGATTGCGACAGGTACTGATCACCTCGGTCTTAGCAGGAGAAGGGGTTACGGTCAGATTTAGGGTAAACACACTATCACATCCGCTTCCCTGTGGTATGGTGACGCTGGTATAGTTCGGATTACTTACTGCAGTAACCGGAATGGTAATACCACGCCATACATAAGGCAGTTGCAGGGCACAAAGGCTAAGGCTTTCTGTTTTTTGTCCCGATGTATTGTAATGGATAGTGAGATCAGCAGTATCCTTATACCCGCAGGCGTTGTTCGTACTATAGACCACCTGCACCAGGTCCCCGTTCAGTAAAGTATTGGAATTGTAGGTAGTATTAACAGCGCCCGGTATCGGGTTACCATTGCGGTACCATTGGTACGTTCCTCCGGCCACATTATTGATAACCGTAGTGCTCAGGTTTACCTGGTTGGAACATTGCGCCGTAAGATTATTGATCGTAACCGTAGATTTAGGACAATCTGTGGTCAGTGCGATACTGTCAATAGCCGCCGGGGGTTGCACACCCAGTGTATTACCGTTCTTCCAGGTAAACACCAGTCTGCGGCTGGTACCGGCAAGATTGGCCGGCAGCGTCAGGTTTGCCGTAGTGCCCGATGGATTTGTACAGGAATGGAATGCACCCAGCAAAGTCGCCGTACCGGTACCGGTCCAGGATGCAGGATTGTTGGATGTGCCATACGGAGAGTTGGTTACCGGCGTAAGGGTAGTAGGACAGAGATATACATACAGTACATCATATGCCTGCGAACTGGTACCTTCTCCCTTGGCATTCCAGCGGAACTTCAGATTAATGATCGTTTGTCCGGCCGGAAACGTAACATTTTTATAGAAATGGGTAGTAGAGTATTCATTGATATTATAACTCCAGCTACTGCCGTTATTCGATTGGGAAATGTAGGCAATGCGGTTGTTGGTCGGTGCAAAAGTACTGCCTGCATTAGATAAGGTACTGTTTCCGATAAACCAGTTATTCCCGGCATTGCCGGAATTGTTGACCAGTGTCCAGCCATTGGCTGCAAAAGTAGCGCCCAGCTCAAATCCCCCGTCTGCATGAGGATCTATTACCGTGGTCTGCGCATAGCTGTTATAAGCAAAAGCAATACTTACGATAGCAAATAATACTTTGTAAATTAGTTTCATACGAACGCATATTTTTAAAATGCGAGCGCAAATTACCCCTATTATATACGATAAGATAATATGTGGGTCCTATTTAACCATAAGTTCATATTGGGCCCTACTCAACCGGCTTGCCGGTGCGGTAAACCGTACCTTTAAATACACAGATCAGTTTACCTTCCTCGTTATAGGTCTTGATATCATACAGGGCTGTCGTCTTGCCCAGATTGATCTCCTGTGCTTCTACCGTGAGTCTCTGTCCTTCAAAAGCCGGGCGGGTATAGGAAATAGATACTTCCATAGCTACACTCAGTATCCCATGACTGTTACAGGCAAATGCCAGTGCCGAATCCGATGCAGAAAATAATACTCCGCCATGTACTGTACCAAATCCGTTCAGCATTTCGGGTCTTATGGTATAGTGCAGTTTGCTGTATCCGTGATCTACTTTTTCAATATCCAGATCCATCCATTGTGAAAAGCCGTCTTTCTTCATTAAGATATCTTTAGCTTGCTCCGGGCTCATAACCATTTTAATTTTGTTGGGTACAAATCTAAACATTTTCTGATCATATAAATTTAGGGACCTGTTTAAACCCTGCACCAATAAAGCAGTCTTAAAATCACTAAATAGTTAGAGATGAAAAAAATACTATTACTGACAACGATTGCTGCTTCTTTTCTTTTAAGCGGATGTTATAAAGAATATGTGGATCCTTATCCGCCAGACAATACCTATGAATTTGTAGATGAGTTTGTAGATAACCGTAACGACTGGAACTTTGCTGATAATGTAAATGATGCCTATGGGATAGTATCCAACGGAACATTTTCTTTCAATTATCTCGATCCCAACGGAGTAGCTTCTTATGTGGCTAAAAATATACAGTTCAATCCCGATCGCAATTTCGTGATCCAGACCCGTATCGGTTCTGATAATAATATGGGATTACTCTTTGGTTATGATGCCGCTTCCGGTGCCTATGGCTATTCCTTCACCATCAGTGTAGACGGCTACCTGGCCCTTTACGACGAGGGTGGTAACGGAGGCAGTAATGATATCACCACAATTGTAAGTCCGCGTACAGCCAGCTATGTAAACGGCAATGGCAACTGGAATGAAGTGAAGATCGAACAGTCCGGCAATAACTGGATCGGGTATGTAAATGGGTACAAGGCCTTTACCGTACCAGCCCGGTATATTGTAAAGGGTAGCGTAGGCTTCGTGGTTGTTGGTAATACCCGCGGAGAAGCGGATTATATCCAGGCCAATTATTACTAAAATAATTCATAAAATAACAATTTCAGGCTATGAAATCGGCATATACCCCCGGGTGTGTGCCGATTTTTTGTGAAAAATGGGTGTACATTTGCGGTTAAATCACATTTTATCACATTATTTTCTATGATGAATATTTTACTGTTAGGATCCGGAGGTCGCGAATCTGCCTTATCCTGGAAAATGAGTCAGTCTCCTCTTTGTCAAAAACTGTTTATCGCACCTGGTAATGCGGGTACGGCTGCATATGGTACCAATATTGCTTTGGGTATCAATGATTTTGAGGCGATCAAGGCTTTTTGTATCGAAAACCAGATCGATACACTCTTCCCGGGTTCGGAAGATCCTTTGGTAAACGGTATTTATGATTTTTTCAAAAGCGACGATGAACTGAAGCATATTACAGTAGTAGGTCCCTCAAAACTGGGTGCAGCACTGGAAGGCAGCAAAGATTTTGCAAAAGCCTTTATGCAACGCCACAATATTCCTACCGCAGCATATGCCACATTTGATGCCGGTAATTTTGACGAGGGTCTGGCTTATCTGGAGCAGCACAGCACACCTATCGTACTGAAGGCAGATGGCCTGGCTGCAGGAAAAGGAGTAGTGATTACAGAAGATAAAGAAGAAGCAAAGAAAGTATTTACCGCCATGATCAAAGAAGCACAATTCGGAGATGCAGGTAGTAAAGTAGTTATAGAGCAGTTCCTTACCGGTGTAGAGTTATCTGTTTTTGCCTTTACCGATGGTAAACATTATGTGCTGTTGCCAGAGGCAAAAGACTATAAGCGTATCGGTGAGGGAGACAAAGGCCTGAATACCGGTGGTATGGGGGCTATCTCGCCGGTGCCGTTTGCACAGGGTGAGTTTATGCAAAAAGTAGTGGATCAGGTGGTTGAACCCACGATCAAGGGCTTGGCTGCAGAAGAGATTCCGTATTACGGATTCGTATTCTTTGGTCTGATCAATGTAAATGGCGATCCATTTGTGATTGAATATAACTGCCGTATGGGTGATCCGGAAACAGAAGTGGTAATGCCGAGACTGGAAAATGACCTGCTGGAGCTGATCGGACAGATGAAAGCCGGTACTCTGGATAAAGCAGTCGTAAAACATAAAGCAGAAGCCGCCTGTACCGTAATGCTGGTAGCCGGTGGCTATCCGGAAGCATACGAGAAAGGTGATGCAATCAGTGGCCTGGACCAGGTAAAAAGCAGTATAGTATTCCATGCAGGGACTACCACCAAAGATGGTGCAGTAGTCAGCAATGGTGGTCGTGTACTGGCCGTTACCTCTTATGGTAAGGACATAGAGGACGCATTGCGTACATCATATGAGAATATCGCCTCCATATCTTTCCGGAATATGAATTTCCGTAAGGATATAGGGTATGAGTTTAAATAACCTCATCGATAACCGCCTAAATACGAGTACACATGAAAAAAGGAATGAAAAAAGTATTAGGAGCGGTAATGGCAGTAGCCATTGCCGGAAGTGTAGCCGGGTGTTTTAAAAACCCCACTACAGGCAGAACCTCTCTGAACCTGGTACCGGAAGGTACCCTTACTTCGCTGTCCAATGAGCAGTACAATGCCTTCCTTGCCCAGAACAAAAAAGTGACTGGCACGGCAGATGCACAGATGGTACAGCGGGTAGGCAATAAACTGGCACAAGGCATTCAGGCCTACTATGCCGGTAAGGGCCAGAGCAGTATACTGAAAGGATTCAACTGGGAGTTTAACCTGGTACAGGATGCTCAAAAAAATGCCTTCTGTATGCCCGGTGGCAAAGTGGTTGTGTATACCGGAATTCTCCCGGTTACGGCAACAGAAACCGGACTGGCAGTAGTCATGAGTCATGAGATTGCCCACGCCATTGCGCGCCACGGTAATGAGCGCATGAGCCAGGGACTGATACAGGAGTTTGGCGGAGCAGCACTCAGTGTAGCACTGGCCAATAAACCGCAGGAGACCCGTAACCTGTTCAATACAGCCTACGGAGTAGGGACCTCTGTTGGGGTTATCTTACCCTTCTCCCGCAAACATGAGTCTGAAGCAGATCTTATGGGACTGGACTTTATGGCCATGTCCGGGTATAATCCTTCAGAAGCAGTAGGCTTCTGGCAAAGAATGGCTGCCGGTTCGGGCGGTGCCCCGCCGGAGTTCCTGAGTACACATCCCAGTGATGCGACGCGTATCAAGAATATCCAGAGCCACTTGCCACAGTCAATGGCTATCTATAGTTCCCGTAAATAGATTTAATCAATATAATATAAAAGAGACCGCATTGCGGTCTCTTTTATATTATGGCTGTAGTGTTACACCAGAATGAACACAGCAAAAGAAGGTTTACCTTTGCAGTATATGCTGCCCGATATTGCTATACGATACCTGACACCACAATTCTACCAATTGTCTAAAAGCACCTTTGTAAAAGGCATGCAGTGTCAGAAGTATTTATACCTCAACAAGCATAAGCCCAAAGAGCGTACCCCGCATGATGCCGCTACCCTGGAGCGCTTCCGGGAGGGCCGGGACTTTGAATACCTGTTCAAAAACCGCTTTAGTCCGGCTATAGATATACCCGCTGTGCTGGGAAATGATATGTATACAATGGGCGCCTCCTATACAAAAGCAGTGCTGGAGCAGGAGCCGGCAGTCACTATTTTTGAAGCCTGTTTTATCAGTGGCAAAACACTCGTGATGACCGATGTACTGGTGAAGGAGGGAGATGTATATACCATATATGAGGTTAAAAACAGTGAGCAGCTTAAACCTGTTTTTGTCTGGGACCTAAGCCTGCAATACTATATCTGCAGCACGGCCTTACAAGCCCCACTCACCTTCAATATAGTATTGAATGACGGGCGGGATGGATACAAAATCATAGATCTTACAGAAGAGTTGAGGGCCAATTGTGCCGTAATGGAAGAGAAAGTAGCCGCATTTCAGCAACTGTTGCAGCAACCGGATGTGCCCGTGATAAAAATGGGAACACAATGTGAGCAGCCTTATGCCTGCGAGTTTAAAGCTTACTGCAGCCGTACTTCCTGAAAACAGACAAAGCCGCGCCGGGCGCGACTTTGTTGTCTACTCATACTACTATTACCTAAATAATAACCGGGGTTAGCACTACTAAAACTAAAACCGTTGTGATGCTAAAGTAGTATGCCTTTTTTTGTCGGAAAAATAATATAGGTAAATGGTTGTTTTTTGTAGGAATATGTATTTTTTGACTATTTTATGCCGATGAAATACCACTTTTGGTCGCATTTTACAATTTGTATGTTGCAGTATGGACTAATTTTGAAGATCAACCGATCGATATGACTAAAAAGCAACGCACCATAATGTTTCATATACTGGGCAGTATCGGCTTTCTGATGATGCCTGTACTGTTTTCGCCCGATTTTAATACCGGACGAAACCTGTTTGCGATAAAGCCTTTTCAGAATGTCTTTTGCCGCCAGTTACTGCTGCTGCTTTTTTTCTATATCAATTACTATATCCTTTTACCCCGCTTGTTTTTTAAAGATCAGAAGCTGCTGTATGTACTGATCAGTATTGCCTGCTTTTTCCTGATTCTGAAACTGCCCGACTGGATATTTGTCTTTGAGCGTACAAGGCCCAGTATAAGAGCCCAGTTCCCGGCAAGGCAGCACCGCAGGGTTTCCCGCTTTGTTATGGAGCTGTTCGGTGGGGGTATTGTACAATTTCTCCTTATCTATTTTTCATCTATACTGATGAAGGTTAATGTACGGCTGGATGAGATGCGCGAGGAAAAAACACAGGCAGAGCTGTCTTACCTCAAAGCGCAGATTAATCCGCATTTCCTGTTCAACACCCTCAACGGCCTGTATGCCCTCACACTTGAAAAATCCGATGGAGCACCAGAAGCGGTATTGAAGCTGTCCGGTATTATGCGCTATGTGGTGAGCGAGAGCGAGCAGGACTTTGTAGCCCTCAGTAAAGAAATACAATATATCAAAGACTATATCGATCTGCAGAAATTGCGGATCAGCGATAATGTACAGTTCAGCATGCAGGTAGAGGGTAGCCCGGATGGTAAGCGTATAGCACCCATGTTACTGATTCCCTTTATCGAAAATGCCTTTAAATACGGGGTAAACCCCGATGAAGATTCTGTAATAAACATCAGGTTCGTGCTCTCCGATTACCAGCTGCACCTGACTGTACTCAATACCATTGCCGCCAATAATTTCGATGAGCAACACAAAACCGGCACCGGTATAGAGAATGTGCAGAAACGACTGAACCTTGTGTACCCGCAGAAACATAAACTCCAGTTTGCCACGCAGGCAGACGGTATGTATCTTGTAGACCTGAAAATATTCCTGGAATGATGAAAGCAATTGCTATAGACGATGAACCATTGGCCCTCAAAGTGATCACTCACTTGTGTGAGCAGGTCGATTTTGTATCGCTGGAGAAGACTTTTACCAGCCAGAGCGAAGCGGTAAAATACCTGAATAAATATCCGGTAGACCTGTTGTTCCTGGATATACAGATGCCGGTAAAGAACGGGATTGAATTTTACAAAATGCTGGAGAACGGGCCTATGGTCATTTTCACCACCGCATACAGTGAATATGCCGTTGAAGGGTTTAATGTCAATGCAACCGATTACCTGCTCAAGCCATTTTCCTCAGAACGGTTTATGCAGGCGTTGGAGAAGGCCCGTAATGAATGGAACTTCCGTAAGAACCAGACTGCCCAGAGTCACCTGATGATTCGTGCTGATTATAAACTGCACCGCATCCCTTATGAAGATATCCTGTACATTGAAGGATTGGATGACTATATACAGATCTACCAGGTAAATAAACCCAGGATCGTAGCCCGCTTCTCTATGAAGAATATCATGGAGCAGCTGCCCGACAACCTGTTCATAAGGGTACATCGCTCTTTTATTGTGCCACTGAAGCGGATCGATTCAGTACAATATAAATCCCTGCAGGTGGGTGATATGACCATACCGATTGGGGAGACGTACAAAGATGAGATTCAGAAGCACTTTTAGTGTACCAACTGGTATTTTTACATTTCATAATCAAAATATTTAATCTGAGTATCCACATATAGTCAACTATTTTCTTCGTCCTTTTGTCCGGCAACAAAAGGACCAAAAGTGCCTTTGTTTTCATCAAGGCGATTGCGGGGCACCGCCATTTTGTACCGTTGCGTGCATTGATCGTCTGAGCTTAACGTGTGCTGCGTTCGCTGCTCAACGATCGCAGCTCCACTCCAAAATGGCTATCGCTGTGATGAAAACAATAAGCGATCCGTACCGTACAGATCGCTCAAAATGGCCTTATAAATCCGGCGTTAATAAAATCATTGGCTCGGTCGATTAGTTGCAA
>RCUP01000818.1_pt1 | contig 21109 bp, 24 predicted proteins | sample 2166341 | NCBI WGS metagenome assembly RCUP01 (sample SAMN09932325, study PRJNA488358) | compost metagenome | isolation source: compost soil in succinonitrile-enriched | place: Germany: Experimental Botanical Garden | reverse complement strand
TTACCTCTTCATTCTTCACTTCCTCAAACAACTCCCTTCATTCATGTTATTACTTACACAAATTAAATATACAAAAAATTGAAGATATATCGTCATATTTTTATAGTTTGGGTGCCACTGATGGTATTTTTTTAGTCCCGCTTTCGGGAAATTTACGAATAAGTAATTTCCATAAATTCCTTCTTATAATATTCCGATAAATATAAAGATTTATCAAAAAACCAGGCTGTAATCATCGGTATATACGGCGTCCGGTTTGGTGAAGAAAACTGCTTACTGTCGGATACGTATGAAAAACGAGAGACATCAGGAGGGTATTATGAAGAAAAAAGTTGGATTATTATCAATGGTATTGCTATTAATGCTGTTGATGATTACAGCGTGCGGTTGGGAAGAGAAGGAACTTAGCTTGGGTGTGACTGAAAGTGGTTCATATACGAATGATTATTTCGGTGTGTCACTTAACTTTCCGACAGCATGAATCTATCAGGACGCAGACCAGATGAATGAGCTAATGGAGGAAAATATGAAATATGTGGATTATGCCCTCAGGAATAATGAAGACAAGGAAATAATTATGAATTTGTCGAAGGCCAAGACGCTTAGCCTGTTGGTCGTTTCAAAGCTACCGTTAGATGCAGGTGAAGCCGGACCTTCGCTCGTCGTTCTTGCTGAGAAAGTAGAGGCGAATCAAGGCGTTTTTGATGGAAAGGATTATCTGGAGGCTTATAAAAGATTGATAGAAAAGGGCGAGTATCCTTATGAATTCGAAGACATCACAAAGGTGAAATTGGTGGGGAAAATATGGTCCTGTTGAAAGGGTCTGTTGATTATGGAAATGCTGTTGTAACTACACAAGAGGTTTACAGCACAAAGATTGATGAGTATGCATTCAATTTCATTGTTACATACACAAATGATGAGTCAAAGGCAGAAACGGATAAGATTTTGAAATCTGCATCTTTTAAGTAAGTTTTTTGATCTACAGTTAAAAGGCTTACTTCCCAGCCTGCTTATCGGCAGCTTGCATCAACTGGTAGATCTTCCGGACAGTATTGACGTTACGGACGGTCATGTGCCGGTACAACAGCTTGGTCATCCCGCTTTTATTGACTTTCTCGCGCTCCACTGTGTACAGGATTGCCCCTTGTACTTACAGCAGTGTCCCAATCCCAGGTTTAAGCGGCAGCTCATCCAGTACGGATGCCGTATCAACCTCCTCCCAGAGGAACATCACATCACTTTTTAGCAGATCGTCGTTGCTCCATAAATCGGGGAGGGCCTCTCCTCATACGAAATCCAATCACTCCAGCTGTCGGTTATGCTCTTGAAGTGGTTTCAGCGCGGGAACTTGGGCAGGTACAGAACCTTGGTGGACCGCTAGCTTCATTGCGCCGTTGACGATGACGATCATGGACGTTATTTCCACCGAGCAGCCGAATAGCTCAGCTAATGGCACGCCAGCGTCATTGGTTCGGTGAGCGGTAGCCCCCTGACAACCTCTAAATGATCATTTTTTTTAGTTATTGCAGGCGAACTACCCTCAGGATTCAAGTCATTTAGTGCAATCGTTATACATAATCATTTAATTTCAATTGATAATGGAACCGCAATAGTGTATGATACATAGTATAAAACATATACTGTATGACACATAGTAAAATGCTAAGGCGGGTGGGTGAATGAACAACTTATTAAATTCATTAATAACAGAGCTTAGGAGAGGAACGTTGACTCTAGCTGTTCTTAGTCAATTACGAATACCCCAGTATGGTTATTCACTCGTTCAATTATTAGAGGAATCGAGCATTATCATTGATCAAAGTACCTTATATCCATTACTGCGCAGATTAGAGAAACAGGAATTAGTCACTAGTAGCTGGGACACCTCCGAGAGCAGACCCCGTAAGTATTATGTCTTAAGTGAATATGGACTAGAGATCTTTTTGCAACTGAAAAGAGAATGGCTTAAGAATTCAGAAGAACTTAATGGCTTATTACAAGGGGAGAAACACAATGAATCTAACTGAGATATATATTTATGAGGTGACTCGGAGGCTGCCTGAAAAGAATCGAGAGGATATCGCGCTTGAGTTACGATCTACCATTGAGGATATGTTACCCGATGATTACAACGAAGAAGAAGAAAAGGCTGCCCTAGCAAAATTAGGGGACCCAGCCATACTAGCCAATGAATATCGCGATCAGCCGATGTACCTCATTGGTCCACGTTATTTCGATTTATATGTAACGTTACTAAAAATGATTATCCCCCTTGCAGTTACTATCTCTTTAATTTCAATGTTTGCTGAGTATCTTGTTGGTTTTGGAGGAGAGAAAACAGTTAACGATGTTGTTAATGTCATTATAAGGAATGGTATTGGTACTATTTTTGAAGTTGGAATTCAAGTCTTTTTCTGGCTAACTATTATCTTTGCTATCTTGGAACGAAAGGATACTAAGAAAGATGGAGAACCATATACAGCACAATCAAAAAAATGGACACCTAATGATTTAAAAAGCACCCCTCTTATTCATAAGAAAAAAGCAATTTCAAAATATGAAGTTTTTAAAGATTTGATGATGACTGCGATTTGGGCGACTCTATATTTTAATGCAGAGCATCTTTTAGTTGTATATATTAAGTATAGTAGTGGTGGTGAATTCGTAGCCCCAGCTTTTAATCAGGATGTGTTACATCAGTATTGGCCTATCATTCTTGTTGTAATCGTTCTGGAAATCGCATTGGCACTTTATAAAATAATCAAGAGACAATGGACTAGACGATTGGCAATATGCAATACGGCGGTTGCACTAATTGTAGTTAGTGTCTTCAGTGTAATATTAGTAAACCCAGATATTCTGAATCAAGGATTTATTGTATACATGAGCGATACATTAAATACGGCAACTAATCAATTGAAAACGGGTCTAGTTGGCGGCGGGATTTCTATCATGATTATAATTGCGGCTATCCATGTATTCAGCAGTTTCCGCAAGGCTAGAATTTAATATTGCTCACAAAAAGATCCTAAGGTCAATGGCCCTAGGATCTTCCGTTGTCAGTCCAATTCCAGCCAGTATCTTGCTGAACTGCCTTCAGATTCCTCGGCCATTCTTCGCATAGCAGCTATGGCTGCGGGTGCCGGACCTCGTCCAGCTGAGGTAAGTACACGCATAATTTGCGGGGACTTACAAAACGTTCGATAACCTTCAAATCATCTTGTGAATAACAGAAGGATCGGTTGTGTGGAAGAACCATGACAAAGACAGGAATAGTTTGATTTTTGAACTCGCTTCCCCGATCCGTGTGAAACCACTGAGTCTGTCGCAAATCACCGTGAACCGCGGTGAAGGCGCAGGAAATCAGACCAGCATCTTTATGTGGTCCCGTACCATAGACATGATCAGCGCGGCTTGCTTTAAAATATCGTTCTCCATCTCTAAAACTGCTTGTCACAATTTTTCTGCCTCACTGGTGATACAGTTCCGTGTGAATAATCTTTAACCTTAAATGTTGACTCTTCGTTGATTTGCCAAATTTTCTTCATTTGTTGATTCAAAGCATATCTTTGTTTGAGGAACATTGAACTTGTTGTACACCCAAAAAAAGTGAGGGTATACTCTGTGGGTGCACGATGTAAACATTTTCTGAAGTCAATTGTTGACTCCGTGTTGATGTCGAAACTTAAAAAACACATCGCCAGGGCGCGTAGCCATTTGGCGATGTGTTTACAATCTGCATACTGCTATGCCTTGCCCGGGTTCTCTTCCTCCCCCACCGCAATCGGATTCTCGCTATACGAGATCCAGTCGCTCCAGCTCCCCGGATACAGCTTCACGTTCGTATACCCGAGATTATGCAGAGCGAGCACATTCGGACAAGCACTCACGCCAGACCCGCAGTATACGATGATGTCCCGGCCAGCTTCAGCTTCATGAATAATATCTGCAAAATGCTCTCTGAGCTCGGCCTCGCTTCTCCAGGCTCCGCGCTCGTCAAGCACCTCCTTCCAGAAGCGGTTAGCCGCTCCTGGAATATGCCCTGCACGGGCATCGATCGGCTCTTCTTCGCCGATATAACGCTTCGCTTCGCGCGAATCCACCAGCAGTGCGCCGCGTGTCCCGGCGGCAGAGGCTTCGCGCACCTCGCTGACGTCAGCCCACATGCCGCGCTGCGGATGAGCGGTGAACGTCTGCGGAATGACCACCTGCTGCTCGGCGTTCACGGGATAACCCGCCGCCTCCCATGCGGAGAAGCCTTCGCTCAGCACGTAGACCTGCTCATGCCCGGCATAGCGCAGCAGCCACCAGAGCCTCGCGGCGTACATGCCGCCCTGATCGTCGTAAGCTACGACTCTCGTCTGCGGGCCAATCCCGGCCTGGCCAAGCCGGTTCTCCAGCGCTTCCAGGTCCGGCAGGGGATGGCGTCCGCCATGCGGCTGTACCGGTCCTGACAGGTCCGCCTCCAGGTCCAGGTAGACGGCGCCGGGAATGTGACCGGCTTCATAAGCCTGCCGTCCTGCTTCAGGCTTGCCGAGCTGGAAGCGGCAGTCCACAATCACTTGATCCTGCTCGTAGAGCCTTGCGAGCAGCCAGTTTTTTGCAACCAACGTAGACATAATTATTCCTCCTCCTCTAATCTTTTTATTTCCGGATCTCAAAGAATTGGCAATCTTTGCGTGAATGATAAGCTAGCTCGCTTACGCTCGATTGCAGGATGACAGTCTGATCATCAAAGCGGATAATGACTCCGCCGGAGTCTACCAAATGATCGTCCTGAAATACACGAATTCGAAACTGATGATCCAATGCTTCCTGAAAGTCCTGTTCAGTCAGGAGAGGTCTTCTGATCGGCATGTTCATTCCCCTTTGCTAGTACACTTCACAATTAAGGTTACCATATCATAAAAATGACCCTTGGTGCGACCGCGAGCTGCTGCAGGATTTTGTACCGGGGCAGGGAACTTGGCATTCTCCTTTTGACTTCAAATGGAGTCTGGAAGTACACTAGTTAAAAATTACTAAAATCTACTACATAGTATACAGTTGAAAAAATGACATGTAGGTAAGGCGTGCACAGAGGGGAAGCTTGGAACTGTAGGAGCGAAAGCGATCGCCTACAAGCTTTCTGAAAGAAAGCTACAACGGAAGCATATGTTTTGTCTTTCGGATTTCACCCCTGCTTCGGTATACATCAAGAAATCTGGAGAGAACAGCAGCCGAAAGTCCAAGCATTCCCCGTAGTTACGACTGTACCCACCAATGTGAACATTTCACACGGCTGGCTAACATGTAAACCAATAGTTCAACTTATAAGAAGATCTAGTATAGGAGTGGCTTTATTATGGACGTTAATGGACTCAGGCAGCATAGACAATACCCGGATCAAACCGGGCACGGGCATGGCAATGCACGGGCGGCTTACGAGCGCGATTATTCAAGATTAATTCATTCGCCAACCTTCAGGCGTCTGCAGGGGAAATCTCAGGTGTTCGGGGCCGGAACCGGAGACTATTACCGAACCCGTCTTACCCATTCTCTCGAGGTGGCCCAGATTGCGAGGGAAGCCGCGCGGAGTCTGATCCGTTCCTATCCTGGTATAGATACGGCGCGGGCTGGCAATCCAGGACTCATCATTGATTCTGAGGTTGTGGAATGTGCGGCGATCTCTCATGATTTCGGACATCCTCCCTTTGGACATAAGGGGGAAGAGGTGCTCTCGGGGATATTGGACCGATTGATTGAGGATAAAGTGCAGCAGGAGCTGAAGAAGAGCAGTGATCCTGCTGCAAATGAACACGTGATCCGCTCTGCGATGAGGCAGAAGTACGAGCATTTCGAAGGAAATGCCCATAATTTCCGGCTGATTATGTTCCTGGAGAAGCGGGAGAACCTGGACGGTCTGAACTTGTCCGATGCGGTTCTGCTGGGAACGAATAAATATCCTTTTCCCGGTACCGTGAATCATAAGGGCATGTATCACCATGAGTGGCAGTATATCTCTGAGATTCGCAGTCTTTGGGGCATCCCGGCCGGCAAGAAGACTCTGGAAGCCCAGCTTATGGATCTGTGCGATGACATCGCCTACTCGGCTCATGATCTGGAGGATGGCATCAAGGCGGGGAAGATCGAGGTGCATGAGCATTTCATGCAGGACCCGCATATCCAGCAGCTGATTGTGGAGAAAGTGAATACGCTGGAAGATCCATGCTGGCAGCGATGGGACGATGAGCGAATTCGCAGTAAGGCAGAGGAAGTGCTAACGGCATTCCTTCGGGTCTGGAATGAGAAGATGCCTACCTGTGAATTCGATCAGTCTCGTACCCGCCGGGAAGTCAAGGCTTATTGGGTAAGCCTCTTCGTGGGAAGCCTTGGCGTAATACCGGACGGGAATTGGCAGAAGGTGACCTTTGTGAAGAATGGGGAAGAAGACGAGGATATGCTGCGAACGGTCAGTGTGCTCAAGAGCTTCGCCTGGGTTACGATGATCCGGGATCTCAGGGTACAGCGCCTGCAGAAGCGGAGCGCATGGATTATCAAGAGGCTTTGGGATGCTTTTGTGGACCCGCATACTTCGAAGTCCATTATTCCGGGGGATTGGCTTCGCCGCTTTGACCGCGATCAGAAGAGAGAGCACCCGATCTGGACCTGGGAGCATATGATCATTGATTATATTGCGGGCATGACCGACGCTTACGCTGAGAAGATATATAATGAACTGTATGGACTCAAGGTCGGCTCGATTTACGATCTGGATTAACTCCAGCAGACAGTGCTATCCCAGGGGGAGATTGTTATGAAGAATAATTCAGGAAATGCGGGAACTACAGCAATCCTGCTTAATCACTAGACTATACTAACTCGAATATAGAAGGAGCGGCAGACAGGACTGGAAGTCAAAGTCCTGGACTGCCGCTGTTTTGTTTGGTCATCGACTCAAAATACTCCACAACGACCTCACGGAATTCCAGAGCTGCCCGCGAAATATACCGGCTCTTATGCGACAATAAAGCAATCTCCCGTACCAGTTCGTGACCCTCTACTTGGAGATAGTGAATATGGTCATTTGAATTGCTTGCCGTGCTTGGAATGAAGGCAATGCCAATTTCGGCTTCCACAAGTGAGCCCAGCCTTGCAGGTTCATCTCCCTCGTACACATATTTGGGCGTGAATCCGGCGGATTTACATACCGAGTCCGATAAATCGCGTGTACCGTAGCCTCGTTTTACACCGACAAACCATTCCTCTCTCAGTTCTGTTAAGGTTACGCTATCCCGGTCTGCCAGCCTATGACTCTTGGGAACAGCAACAAGAACCGGGTCGATGAACACGATTTGGGTATCGATATCATCCCCATATATAGAAGGGGAGGACAAGCAGAAATCGACCTCTCCCCGGTGAAGAAGCGTGACCATTTCCTGCGTGGTCAGCATTTGGACATAAAATTGGATATTAGGCCGCTTCTTCCGAAACTCCCGAAGGATGTAGGGCAGCGCGCTTGCGGCAGTCACCGCCAATTGGAGTGTTCCATGTTCCGGGCTGGATAAGTCGCTAATCTCCTGCTTCCCTTGTTCGAGTTCAAACAATGCCCTTTCGGCACGGCGAAGGAATTTGCTCCCAAATTCATTTAATCGCAGCTTTCTCCCTATTCGGTCGAATAGAGGGACCCCTAAATCCTCCTCCAGACGCTGAATCGTCTTGCTTAATGATGATTGAGTCACATGCAGACTTCGTGCAGCTTCGGTCACATGCTCCAATCTGGCTACCATGAGAAAATATTGCAGTTGAAGAAGCTCCATTTTAACCCTCCGATCATTCCTTCAAGTCAATGAAATCATAACATGAAATGCGTTGGAATAAATAACGAGTTTCAAGTACGATGACATAAAATACGCGAGGGGGAGCAAAAATGAATGCTCACAGCAGATGGTTAATGATTTCAGTGTGTCTCGGGATTCTACTCAACCCTTTAAATTCTTCGATGGTTTCTGTGGCTATTCCAGATCTGCAAAATGTGTTTAAGCTTGATTTTACGGGTGTGTCCTGGATTATATTTTCTTTCTATATTGCAAGTGCGATCGCTCAACCTGTCATGGGAAAGGCCAGTGACTTATTCGGCCGCAGAAAGATATTTCTTGCCGGTCTTATTATCTCCTTCGTAGCATCCTTATTTGCTCCGCTATCACCCTACTTCGGTATGCTCATTGTGCTGCGTATTGTGCAGTCGATCGGAACAAGCATGATGGTTGCGGTTGGGCTGGCTATTATACGAATTCATATTACGGAGAAACAAGCGACTGCGCTGTCTGTTTTGTCCATATTCCTATCCGGAGCTGCAGCAATTGGGCCTTTTGTAGGCGGGGTCTTGATTCACTGGTGGGGTTGGCCTGCTATCTTTTTGGTCAATATTCCGTTTGTGGTGGCGAGCTTTCTACTTGCTTGGAGGACGATTCCAAAGGAAGAACAATCAGCATTCTTGGCTGCACGGGGCATGTCCTTTCGTAAATGGTTTGTTTTGATTGATGTATCAGGCATCCTGCTCTTCACAGTAGGACTGGTTGCCCTGCTCGTTGGATTGCTGTCAGCCAAATCATCCGGGCAAATCTCTTCAGGAAATGCCATTGCCTTGCTGATAGGACTCGCGGGGCTGGGGGCATTCGTAAGACATGAGTTAAAGACGAAGTCACCCTTCATTCCTTTGCGCACATTCGCCCGGCATCCTGCGATGACCTCCGTCAATGTCCAATATATACTTGTTAATTTACTTTATTACTCGCTCTTCTTCGGCTTCCCGTCCTACTTGCAGACGGTGCGGCATGTCAGCGAGTTCCACACAGGAATCCTCATGCTGACCCTGGGTCTATGCTCGTTAGTGGTTTCACCACTGGCAGGTCGATGGATCGATAAGTCAGGACCCCGGCCGGCGTTGCTCGTGTCTGCCATTCTGATGACACTTGGGTCCGTATGGATCGTGACTTTGAATCAAACGTCACCGGTAATCAGTGTGTGTCTGGCTTTGGCTGCATTTGGTATTAGTAATGGGCTGAACAATGTAGGCATGCAAGCAGCCTTGTTCCAAAGTTCTCCCAAAGAAATCATCGGTGTAGCCTCCGGTTTATTCAATACATCCAGATATCTGGGAACCATTCTCTCATCCTTGTTGATAGGTATCGTAATGGGGGGCAAGTTCAGCTTTGGGGGATTTCGGTGGCTGGCAATTATCCTCACGGTAATTGCATTGTCTCTGGTATTCATGAATCTGCGGCGCCAGGAGTCAGGGCAATTGCAAGAGTCAGAGGTTCCGGCAAGTTCAAATTAGATCAATGCGAGTACTTGTATAAGTGTTAGACTGACCCAAGTTATAGAAGCAGCGCAGCCTGGGTGGAAAAATAAATCTCTATACTAGACTCCCACGGCTTTGTTGAACTAATATACCCGAATATGCCTCGATTACTTTAAAGTGCTTATGTCACTTTAAAGTGCGTACTTCCTCTGAATGGTTAGTTGATGCAAACTAATGTTGCACAATGAATAGTACAAAGGGAGTTGAAACACTATGAATATTGAATCTCCAATAACACGCAAAGTCGCCTTGGTCGTCGGTGCGAATGGTGTTATCGGTCGCAACCTCATTGATCACCTCATTACTCTCCCTGATTGGGACGTGATCGGCGTATCGCGTCGCGGTGGAGAATCTAGCAACCATGTTCGATATGTGGCTGCGGATCTACTTAATAAAGACGAGCTTCACGAGAAGTTAAGTCATTTAACTGAGGTAACACACATTTTTTATGCTGCTTACCAAGACCGTCCAACTTGGGCTGAACTTGTTCCACCGAACCTCGCCATGTTAGTGAACATCGTAGAAGTGATCGAGCCAATCGCGCCGGGGTTGAAACATGTCAGCCTGATGCAGGGATACAAGGTATACGGCGCACATCTCGGCCCGTTCAAAACTCCTGCCCGTGAGACAGACGCTAACCACATGCCTCCTGAGTTCAATATTGATCAGCAAGATTTCTTAGAACAACGGCAAAAAGGTAAGGCTTGGACTTGGTCTGCACTCCGACCTTCTGTAGTCTGCGGCTTCTCGCTTGGAAATCCGATGAACCTAGCAATGGTCATAGCGATTTACGCTTCAATTTCGAAGGAACTTGGAATACCTTTGCGGTTTCCAGGTAAGTCAGGAGCATACAACAGCCTCTTGGAGATGACAGACGCTGGGCTTCTCGCAAAGGCAACAGTATGGGCGGCGACCGACGAGCGCTGTGCGAATCAGGCTTTCAACATTACGAACGGCGATCTGTTTCGTTGGAATGAGTTATGGCCGAAGATCGCTCAATATTTTGGTATGGAAATCGCGCCTCCGTTGCAGATGTCTCTGGACGTTGTCATGGCGGACAAGGAGCAGCTTTGGAACAATATGGTTGAGAAGCATGGGCTAGCTCGGAATTCCTATAAAGACGTATCCTCTTGGCTATTCGGCGATTTTGTATTTGCATGGGATTACGACTTTTTTGCCGACGGAACTAAGGCTCGTCGTTTAGGCTTTCACGAATTCGTTGATACCGAAGCAATGTTTATGGACATCTTCAACGACTTCCGCAAGCGTAAAGTCATCCCGTAAACTACCGTATAAAATAAGAAAGCCGACCTTGTATTGGGTCGGTTTCTTAACTGTTATTTACGACTGGAAGCATTGGATTAGCCAGAACAGTAGCCTTTCCCTCGTACTTTCTCTCTATATGCGAATCTCCCCAACGGCACATCATATGAAGGAGTTCCTTTAGACTCCAGCCGTAGTCTGTCAACTCATACTCAACTCTGGGTGGTACCTGATTATAGGAAGTACGTAAGATGACGCCCTCTTCTTCAAGCTCCCGAAGGTGTTGCGTTAACATCTTTTGAGTAATTGCGGGAATCAAGCTCTTAAATTCATTATTACGTTTCTTTCCGAATGTCAAATAAAAGAGAATAACAGGTTTCCATTTTCCCCCCAATTACCTCTAAAGTGGCCTCTACTGCAGTGTTGTAAATTTTATCCGTTTTTTTCACAAAACTTGCCCCTTTTTCGGATATTTCGACACAGGTCTTTAGTAACTCCTGATAAATTCGAGCCATTAAATGGCCCTTTTAAACATTATAACTTCAACCCAAATATTACGCTATCCTGCCAGTTGCTCAGTAACCGATTGCCAGCCTAATTCTTTATTTCCCCAGTCTATCAAGAGATTTATGGCACGATTCCATGTTTGATTTGTGACATGAACCCAGAGATAGCAACCATGCTAAGTGTACTAAAAAATGGAATCCGAAATTAACCGGATTCCTAGGAACACTATAAATTTGTTTAGACTATCCAGCTGATTATTTTGTCATTGCAAGTTTGTGTGCCTCAACGCCTCTTTGAAGGAAATCCGTATTCTCTAGCGCGCCACGCTATTAGTAGCGCAAGGATCAGTAGAATAAACAATGCCCACGGGAAGGAGCTGACACCAAGTGTTTCTATAAGAATCCCGCCCATCACACCTCCGCCGCCGATGGCTAGGTTCCATGCCGTCACCAGCATCGACTGAGCGACATCTGCACTCTCGCCAGCAGCTTCAGCAACTGCTGTCTGTAGCAAAGTCGCCGCACCCCCGAACGTCAACCCCCATATAGCAACCGCTAGGTAGATCACGACGGACTGGCTACTACTGATGCCTAGTGCGAGAGAGGACAGGGCGAAAGCAGCGAGGCAGATCAGAACCAATGGACGCAGTTTGCGGTCGATTAAAACACCGATGACCCAGATGCCAACAAGCGCCGTAATGCCGAAATTAAGCAGTACCAAGTCAACGCGCTGGGCAAGCCCAGCATGAACAAGATACGGTGCAATATAGGTATACAGGATGTTATGGGCTAGCACCCAAGCCAGAACAACAAATAGTATCGGCCGCACCCCCGGAATAACAAAGACCTTGTAGAGAGGAAGCCTCTTATCGGCGGCCTCTCCTTGATAGTCCGGTAGCTTCCAAAGCACCCAGGCAACCAGTATCAGAGCCAGAAGCGACATGATCCCGAAGACAGAGCGCCAGCCCACATGGGCACCGAGAAATGTTCCAGCAGGGACACCGAGTGCCAGGGCAAGTGGCGTGCCGACCATCGCCACCGCCATAGCCCGTCCCTTAAGTGACTCCGGCACCATGCGACGGGCATAGCCTGCTATCATACCCCATAAGACACCAGCGGATACGCCCGCGAAGAACCGAGCTGCCAGAGTTAGAGTATAATTGGATGAAAGAGTGGTGACGGTGTTGAATACGAGAAAGCCAAGGATGCACATTAGTAGCAGTGGTCGCCGCCGCCATCCGCGCGTCAAGGTGGTTAAGGGAATCGCGGCCAACAGTGAACCAAGGGCGTACAAGGTCACAAGTTGACCCGCAAGAGCCTCCGAGACTCCAAGCCCATCACCTATTTGGAGCAACAAGCCGGCCGGAATCGTTTCGGTAAGAATACAGATAAACCCCGTCATAGCAAGGGCGAGTAATCCAGCCCATGGGAGACGTTCAGAAGAGAGATTGCTGGAGACACTCTGTGTGACAGAAGTTGTGTTTTGGTTCATTTAAGAAGCACCTCTCTTAATAAATTGTAGAATATATGATCGACTGCAAAGCGGATTAATCGCCTAAAACAGAAAGCCTTAGCCGGTTCATACCGGACCAAGGCTCTTGTGTTCGTTCTCTATTTCTTGATCCTGCCATAAATGGCTTCACAAAGGTCAACAGTAAACTGACCCGACATGCCTTCCAGTGCGGTATTGGTGAACGCCACGACGCTGAGCTGCTGCTTAGGATCGACGAACCACGAATGACCATAGGTTCCACCCATGCGCCATGTACCCGGAGATTCCGGAGTGTCTGCGGCGACAGGATCCTTGAGCAGCGTAATACCTAGCCCGAAGCCTCGCCCTGGCCAAAAGGCCATTGGCAGATCACCGATCTGGTTGGTGGTCATTTCGCGAACCATAGACTCCGGCAGAAGGGGTGCACCTCCCTTGCGTAATGTTTCCAGCAGTTGCAAAAAGTCCCCGGCACTGCCGACCATGCCGGCTCCCCCAGAAGGATAGGCTGTGTCGTCTAGTGCCCGACCAGGGGCAAGGCGGAAGCCCGCTGTGCCCTCCACAAAGTCAATGCTGTCGGGATCATTTAAACGCCGTGGCTCTGGAGCTTCATTAGCATAGGCAGTGGCCAGTCGCTCAGGGTCGGATGCAGTAAAACCAGTGTCGCTCATGCCAAGCGGCTTTGTCACCAGCGAATGTATGGCCTCGCTGAGCGGTGTTTCTGTGACCTTTTCAATTACTGCTCCCAGCACATCTGTCGCGATGGAATATTTCCACTCGGTGCCTGGCGTATAGAGGAGCGGTACAGAGGCTAGACGACGCAGGTTCTCTTCTAACGTGATGCCAGGCTGATCCATCCCATCCGATACCCCTGCTTGCTGATAGGAACCATTCTCTTCTTGAAAGAATCGGTAAGACAGACCCGCGGTGTGCGTCATCAAATGACGAATCGTCAATGTCGCGAAGTCGCCGTTCTGCAAACGCGGCCGAAACTCTGGAAGGTAGCGATCAACGCGGTCGTCCAGCTGTAGGCGACCTTGCGCAACTAGAACTAAGGCAGCCGTTGAAACAATCGGTTTGGTAACCGAGGCGAGCCGGAATAAGGCATCTTCTCGCATGAGCCGGTTCATCTCGCGGTCGGCAAGGCCAGCAGCGCGGCTATAAACCAGTACCCCATCTATCGCTACTTTAATGACAGCGCCGACCAACCGCTTGTCGGCAAGCGTTCGATCGATTACTTCATCGATGCGACCTGGCAAAGATTCTGGATTAATTTTGTTTGAATACAACATACTCAACATTCTTCATCCTTTCGGAATAGTTAAAGCCTTGATCACTTTACTATTGTAAGTATATTATATAAATTAAGTCATCTTGATTACATAAGGTAACCAAGTTTAATTAGCCTTGTAACGATTAATTACAAGTTAGTTTATAGGGAAAACTTTTAATTTAAAGGAGTCGATTTCAATGGACCACGTTGATAAGCAAATCCTTTACCACCTTCAAAGCCAGGCGAGAATTTCTATGACGGAACTTGGAAAATATGTCGGTTTATCACAACCCGCAGTTACGGAAAGGGTTAAGCGCATGGAGGAGAAAGGAGTCATCAGCGAGTATCGCACCATTATTTCCCCTGATAAAATTGGAAAACATGCTGCTGCCTACATGTTGTTTCATTCAAGGGATTGTCACGCATTCCTTGATTTCTGCCGCTCAAGTCCCGATGTCGTCGAATGTTACCGTATAAGTGGAGAACACAACTACTTATTGAAAGTGGTAACCGACTCCACACGAGCCCTCGAGGAGTTCGGAAATCAATGTGATAAATACGGAACCTATACGATTCTAATCGTGATGTCATCGCCTATTGATCATAAATTTCTTATACCTTCGCTTGAAGAAGCAAACTTGAACATGCTGAGTTAGATAGTCGTAGTTAAAGTTACAACATAACAAAAAGGGGGCAAACATAACCCCCTACACACGAAACGAGCCCTAGAAGAGATCCTAGATGCTCGTTTTTCTTTGAGTATATTCTTGTAATGAGTGCAGCCGGGCACCTACTCCATAATCGATTTTAGAGCTTCTGCCGCAATCGTTTTTGCTGCCTCGTTGTCTTGCGCTGAGCTTTCCGTAATAGTTTGGAGCGCTTTCTTTGCGATCTCCAGCTGTGTGGTTAAACGGTCAGCCATTTTGGCGATATCGATGGTAAAATCGTCTGTTAACTCGCCATTGCCTATTAAGACGACCGCAGTAAATTCAAATCTATTCTTCACTTTTGTTCATCTCCCTCAGCTTGATTTCATTGCGGTGTAATCGGGCCTCAATAGACACGGGCTAGAATCCGATGCAATTCCCCAAATGTTAAGCTCTAACGGGAAAAGCTAGTTAAGTGACGAAAGGGCTGCCGCGTGGCAGTTCTTCACTCAACTAAAGGGCAGGTTAACGTAACTCTTGTAGTTATTAACTCTTCTGTTGTCTCCCATAATTTCTTTTGTAATCTTACATCTCCCCCGGGTGGAACAGGCTCAATTGAATTCCCGGTGCCAACGTTAAAATACCCGCCAGTTAACTTCTGATATTTTGGGTCCGTAACAACCCTTGTTATTATTTCGGTTCCTCGGCGGGGATCTCCTATCCGCAATGCTTTTAATATTCGTTCCAATGCTGGCGCAAACCATAATTCTCTTCCTAATCCAGTCACATTAAAACCTGGATTAAGTGCATTTACGCTGATTCCTGTACTTGATAACCTTCGTGCAAGTTCAGCTGTAAACATTATGTTTAACAACTTTGTTTTTCCATAAATAAGAGATGAGCCTCGTGAAGTAAATGGACTTAAATCCGTTAAATCCTCCGGTAATTTTAGAATACCGTGTCGACGGGATGCCTCAGAGGCGACATTTACGACTCTGGCAGTACCTGCATTTTTCAATGATGAAAGTAATGTATTTGTTAATAGCCATGGCGCTAAATAATTTACGGCTATCATCTCGGGAAGTCCCTCTGATGTAATACGTGGTTTGAAGGCATGTATACCTGCATTGTTCAATAAAACATCGATTTTGGGGCAAAACTGGGCAATCTCACTCCCTACACGCTGAACCTCTTTTAATATCGATAAGTCCCCATAAAAGAATTCGACCTTCGTTTGCGAAGCATTCTCCTTAATAAGTTTCCTAGTGGTATCTGCACGTTCCTTACTTCTGGCAGTTAAAATAAGGTCGTATCCGAGCTTTCCTAATTCTATTGCGGCGAGTTGTCCAAGCCCACTTGTTGCTCCTGTAATGACAATGGTTCCTTTTTGGGACATGCTAAGGTCTCCTTCTGTGTGCTACAATTTTTAGGAACTTTAAAACTCTTGATAGTTGACATATATCCACTATATTGATTTGATTGATATATGTCAATCATCGTTTGATCATGCTGCATTCTTAGAAAGGTGATAAACAGATGGACAAAAATAATGAGAGCACTACAAGAGAGAGGCTAGAGGTTGAATTAGGCAAGCAACTAAATGCGCTTATTAGCTCTGCACACGCCTTAAACGTGAGGGCTGCTGAGAAGTTCGATTCCTCGTTACAACCGGCAGCTTTCCATATTGTTCGGTGGTTATATTCATATGGTCCAACCAATGCAGCCACTTTAGCGGATTCTACTGCAATGGATCGCAGTTCAGTCAGTCGTTTGGTAAAACAACTTCAATTGTTGGGATATGTAAACCGAGAAGTTTCGCCTAATGACGGTCGGGGAGTTTTGTTGTCCCTTACTGAGAATGGGGAACAAAAGGTAATTGAAGCTCTTAAAGAAAAAGAGTCCGTATATTACGAACGACTTTCAAACTGGGAAGATACAGAACTTCAAGATTTTATTCAAATGCTAACGCATTTTAATGGCTTCGATTGAGTGAATGATGTCAGTATTTGAAGGGACCTTTCAACTGAAAGAGAAGGCTTGCACCCGATAATTTCGGAGCAAGCCTTTAATCATATACAAGGGATTACGGATGAGAAAACGAACCTGTACCAACGTTTATCTTGTCTTGTGAAGTGAGTTTAAATTCTAATTTAATTGACATAGTCAAATTAATTTGTTGACTAAGTCAATTATAATTGTTAAATTATTGTTGATTTAGTCAACTATTTGAGAGGGGTACACCTAATGGGTTCTGAAACTTCTTTAATTCCAATCGTCCGCAAATTTAACCGATTTTACACAAAGGTGCTTGGGTTACTCGATAAGCACCTTCTGGCTAGCGATTTTTCACTTTCAGAAGCTCGAGTGCTTTATGAAATTGGAAATACGGAACGTTGCACAGCCAAATTACTTATTGAGCAGCTAAGGATTGATGCAGGTTATCTAAGCCGGATCCTGAAACAGTTTGAAAAACTTGGTTTGACTTATCGGGTCCAATCCGCTGAGGATGCAAGATCCTCCTTTTTGTTTTTGTCGCCTGTTGGAAAGGAGACACTGGCCAAGATGGACGCATTATCTGATGATCAAATTCGCAAGATGGTTATCGAACTGTCGGAACAGAGCCAAAGGAATATTGCCAGAAGCATGAGCATCATCGAACGGGAGCTATCTAACAATAATGAACGAAACGTAAGTATTCGAACAGAGCTTAAACCGGGAGACGTTGGTCTTCTTATTCATATGCATGGTTGGATCTATGCTAGGGAGTGCGGATATAATCATGTGTTCGAAGGATACGTATGTAAGACATTCTACGATGTACTCCTCACATACAACGCGGGGAAGGACCGTTTCTGGATAGCCGAAGTGGATGGAGAAATTGTCGGTAGTATCGCGATTATCAGCCATTCGGATGAAAAAGCACAGCTAAGATGGTTTATGCTCCATCCCGAATTTAGAGGCATGGGACTCGGTAAGAAGCTTTTGCATGAGTCAATTCATTACTGCAGAGAAAGAGGCTTCCGCAGCGTCTTCTTGGAAACGACAGAAGATCAAAAAACGGCTATCAGTATGTACACGAGGGCAGGGTTTAGAAAGATTGCTGAACAAGAGAACAATGCCTGGGGTGTCCGTCATATCGAGCAGACCTATGAGCTCCACCTTCAGGAGGCTTCTTTACAACCTGCAGATCCAACAGTTGAGGTGAATTGAGATAGTTGTGTTTGGGCCAAGATCTTTAATTATTTATTTTTATATTATTAAAAATAATTGTCGACCGCGGTGAAATAGCTTAGGATTGAGGAATAGAAAACGCATACATCAGAGGGGGAATGACTGTGGGTTCTATCAGCGTTTGGATTGTTATTATCATCTTGTTTGTCATGCTGATCTTGTTCAATAATAAGCAGCTCCTATCCGCCACCGTCAGGCATACTTATAAAGGGATTTATTCATTGGCGGATAGGGTGGAGACGGGTCAATCTTCGGAAGAAGATTTACCCGAGTGGGAACGCTATTTGGCCTTTTTGGAGGCACGTCCAAATGAGTTCAATAAGCTGGAATTGGAGATAGGGTTAAGAGCTAAGTTCGCTTCTTATCTGGAGCGGCACTATCCGCATGATCCAAGACTGCCTAATCTGCAAGCAGTAGCCGTGTATCGGAAGGATACAATCTGGGGAATGAAGATGAATACATGGGGTAAAAAGTAAAGTAAGAGCTCACCACTGCGTTGATCTCTTAAAATAGACAGAGGGGGTGTCCCAAGGTCAATGAACCTTGGGACACCCCCTCTATTGATTTATAACGGAGGATTCGCATGGCATCTACGGCATACCGGATAGTAGGCTTCGCTGCCGCCAATCTGGATCTGTTCGCCATTATATACCGGCTTGCCATTCTCCACCCGTAGATTCATGGTGGCTTTGCGTTCACAGAACCAGCAAATCGTCTTCATCTCTTCTAATTTGTCGGCATAGATGAGCATCTGCTCACTGCCTTCGAACAAGTGGTTCTGGAAGTCGTTCTTAAGCCCGAATCCCATGACGGGTACATCCAGCTCATCCACTATACGGGCAAGCTGCCGGATACCTTCTTTTTTCAAGAACTGGCACTCATCTACCAGCACGCAGTAAGGTTTGGGTACATGATTCTTCACAATGCTGAATATATCTGTGTCCTCATAGATCGGGATAGCTTCTCTGCGCATACCGACTCGTGACGATACGAACCCGATTTCATCCCGGGTATCGATAGCCGGAGTGAAGATTAGAACGGGTTTGTTCTGTTCTTCGTAATTGTGGGCTACCTTAAGAATCTCAATTGACTTACCGCTATTCATTGCTCCGTACTTGAAGTATAACTGTGCCAAGATGCATGTTCCTTTCCCCGCTGAAAATATCTATTACAGCATAATAGGCAAGCTTGGCGTAAGTCAATGCAGCGAGCCTGGGGAGGGCAACGTTAATTCATCCGGGCAGATTCTACTCCTCAGCGGCAGCCGTCTCTGATGAACTGCGGATTCCAGCGGGAAGCTGGTCGGTTCCAAGCATCATATCCAGCGCGGGATTGGTGACTCCGAAGTAATGCTGGGAGTCTTTGAAGTGATGAAGTAAATGGTATTTCTTCATCCACTTCCCAAAGCGTGTGCGAGGGGTAATCGGACGGTGCGAGACATAATGAACCCATTCATACAGCAGATGATAGACGGCTACACCGAACATGAGCGCACTACCCAGGTGAATGCTTTGGAAAGCTAATGTGAAGACGAGCCAGAATAAGAGATGAACCGGTACGTTGTAGGAGTTAGGTGTGAGCATGTCCTTGAAATCCTGCGGATTCTTATGGTGGTTGTCATGTCCTTCATGAGCCTTCGGCATGATTCTGGACAGCCATCCATGCAGGATAAATCGGTGCGAGACGTATTCGACAATGAAAAAGACCAGTAATCCTCCTAAGACTGCGGCCCACATCCAGCGACTGTAGGGTGTGATGAGCGTAATAACCGCATACAGGATCAGCATAAATGTGATGAACAACACCCTTGAGTCAGAGGTGAACTCCTTCACGAGCTGTTTCTCTTTACTCTTCATAATATGATTTCATTCCTCTCCTTACTTCTCTTCAAATGATCTAATGATATGAACTAAGTCAGAGCTGGTCATCCGGTATCTTGGTGTATGTAGCAAAAATTGTAACTTTGGTTCATTACTTATAATTAAGCACAGATTCCACCATTTGGCTACTGGGCCAAAGTCCAGTGAATGACGGCTCTAAGGTCCAGATTTAAGTACATCCTCCAGAAGGTATTCGGTCCCTGGCAGCGTACCCTATACTTTCAACATGACAGACAAATTTGGGGGAGGAAGAAGAAATTGAAATCATTAATTCGTTTTAGTATGAAGAATGCCACAGCCGTATTGCTGCTGGTAGCGGTACTGGCTGCAGGAGGTTATTACGCGGTCAGCCAAATGAAGATGGAGAAATATCCAGATGTGGATATTCCTTATCTGCATGTAAATATCGTATACCCGGGGGCATCACCTGAGCAGTCCATGAGAGATGTGGGCGAGGTTCTTGAAAAGGAATTCCAAAATATTGATGGAGTTACAGGCGTATATACCTGGGGGGCACCGAATGCATACTCCGGTGTAATCAAAACCAGCATGTCGGTGAACATGGACAAGATTGAGGAGGAAGCGCGTAACGTTGTCTCCAAAGCCAAGCTCCCTGAAGGCACTGGCGAGCCCGTCTTCTTCAGCGAGAAGCTTGATCCTGAGATCTATACTGTGGCTTATAGTGGCGCAGATCAAGAGAAGCTGCAGCGGTTCGTAGAGGATGAAGCTGTTCCGGCTGTTAAAGCAGTAGGGGGCATTGGACAGGTTGAGGTGAAGGGCATCCAGGATAAGAAAATATACATACAGGTTAAACCGGACAAACTGAAAGAGAAAGGTCTTACCCTTGATCAGGTCCAGCAGATGATTACAGCGAATCATGTGAACATACCGATTGGTGACATTAAGACATCCTCACAGATTCTGCCTGTTCGTATGGATGATACATTGAGATCTATCGAAGATATCAAGAATATTCGTTTGTTTGCGACAGCTGCGCCCCAGTCCGCACTTGGAGGAGAAACCAAGCTGAACTCCTTTACACTGGGTGAGATTGCGGATATTACATACCGTGCATCCGATGAGACCATAACCCATATGAACGGGGAACCGGCAGTTACTATCAGTGTTCTGTCAAAGGGCGGAGATGACGCCGTGGGGATGGTTAAGCAGATTAAGAATAAGTTATCAAGTCTTACGATTCCCTCAGGAATCAAGCAGGAACTGCTGCTGGATCAATCCGAAGATATAGAACACTCAGTCTACGGGATGCTTCGGGAAGTGCTGCTCGGCTGTCTGATGGCCGTTGCGGTAACGCTGCTGTTCCTGCGTAATCTACGTTCGACCTTAATTGCTGTAATATCTATACCGCTGTCGATGCTGGCTTCATTTATCGTTCTGAACCAGCTTGGTTATACACTCAATATGATGACTCTTGCAGGAATCGCCGTAGCGATCGGGCGGGTAGTGGATGACT
>RCUP01000816.1_pt1 | contig 21141 bp, 14 predicted proteins | sample 2166341 | NCBI WGS metagenome assembly RCUP01 (sample SAMN09932325, study PRJNA488358) | compost metagenome | isolation source: compost soil in succinonitrile-enriched | place: Germany: Experimental Botanical Garden | reverse complement strand
AAAAATCCTTACACGTATCACTCCGAATTTCCAAAGTGTGATTCACAAGCTCAAACCAGAGGATCAGGAAAAACTCAAAGAAGGGAAATACATCTCCGTTTCCCGTTTCGACAAAGCAGTCATAAAATGCGACAACGGTCAGGCTCAGATCTCCCCAACTAAAACTGCAGTTATGATTAAATCGAGCACTTATTCTGTTGCAACAAATCCTTTAATTCTGAAGAATACCATTACAATTTCCAACTAGTTCGCGGGAAAATCCCTGATTTCTTTTTATTTTAACACAAGTTATCAACCAAATACCGGTTGATAATCGAAATAGCACAATCAATTCAAAAAATGATTTTACTTTCGTGTAGAATCCGTTCATTCATTCCTCATATGAAGATTAAAATTTTAATTCCGATAAGCCTTTTAGGAGCAATTTCCTGGGGACAAAAATCCGAAGATATTATCCCTAAAGATGCAGTTACTGTCTTTAGTCTGAATAATATTTCCATTCTTCAGAAGGTATCCATGGATGAATTGGTTTCCTATGATTTCATGACCGAATTACAATCTGAATTGTTTGACGGATCCACTCAGGGAAAAACCCTGAAGGACGCGGGAATTGATTTCAACCAAAAGATGAACATCTTTTACGGGAAAAATCCTGAATTTGAAATTTCCGGATTTACATTCGGGATTTCTGACAAGGAAAAACTCTTCACTGTATTTGATGATTTTGATCGGAAAGAAAGTTTAGTTCCCGGAACGGAATATTATAACAATTACTTCAATCACCTGATGATTCAGGGAAATGTGGGCTTGCTTATCCGTGTGGATACTGATCAGGAGAAACTCACCGAAATCACGGATTCCATTTGGGTTGCAAGAGGATTTGAATTGCCATGGGCTTCAGAAGATGAATACTACGACGAAGAAATGGATACTTACGATGACGAAGAAATATCCATTGACGATCCCGCAATGAATGAGGACGGAGACGAAGTAGAAGAAATTATCGAGGAAGATGTGGAGGAAACTCCGGTAGCAGTAGATGAAATGAATGATATGTTCAAAAACTACTACGAATTACGCGATAGTATCGAGTCGGAATATTCCCGCAAACGCTTGTTTTTAGTTACGGAAGAATTGTTCGTTAAAAAAATGAACCTGAAAGCCCTGGACAGCCGTTTAGCTTCACAATTGACTCATACTTCAGACGGTATTTTTTATCTGGACAACAGCCGCAATTTCAAAAACACCAACAGTCTGTTCTATTTGCAGGCCATGTTCCCGGATCTATACCGCGATTTGAATGAATTGTATACCGGAAACGTAATGCTTGGCGACATTGTTCTCAATCAAAAAACAATTGACCTGAAAGTAGAAGCAAACTACGGAGAAGGACTTGGAAGCATTTATCAGGAATTGAACAGCGCTAAATTCGACAAGAATGTGTTGAAATACATTCCGAAAAACAATACTGGTTTCTTTACGTACCAAATCGATTTGAAAAAGGGTTATGAAAAAGCGTATCAGGTGATTATGCCAATTCTGAGTGAAGAAAAGAATGCCCGCATTTCTGCGAATGTTTTGACAATCGAATTGTTAAACGAGTTTATTAACACGGATGAGCTTTTCAACACTTACAAAGGAAGTATGTTCGGTACTTTCAACGGAATCAAACGGGTGAAAACAAAGCGAATCGAATTTTTCTATGACGAAGAAACCTTCGAATACGGCGAAAAAGAGATCGAAGCGGAAGAAGATATGCCGATTTTTACTTTAGGCTTTACAACAGCTCGTGCGGATATTCCGAATAAAATTCTGAAACACATGTCCCGAATTACGACCCAATTCAAAAACATGGGCGATTACTGGGTTTACGAAGAAGCTATTTTGAATTCTGTTCCGCTTTACATGATCAACAAAAACGGATTGTTCATTTTTACCAATGATGAAGATTTGGCGAAAAATCATTCAAACGGATACGGTTCTGAAGCTTTAAGTGGCAAGCAAGCTAAAAATGCGGCAAAAAGTGGTTCTATTTACGGATATATGAATTTGGGAGATATGATTAACCGTTTACCGGAATCTATTCTGAATGATCACCGATTCAATGTTCTTGCTTCCATGCGCGGAAAAAAAGGAGAAATCGAAGTAATTTCTTCCAAAACCACCCGTCAAAAAACAACCTACAACCTGACTTACAGTTTCGAGGGAACTTTTGACAATGCTGGAAAGTACCTGCTTGATTTGGTAAACACAGCCTACCTTGTATCTACAAAACGTTAAATGAAAACAGAAGGTGTTGGAAATAAAGTTGTGTTAATTGCATTGCTCTGCGCAGCATTGGCACTCTTTCTTTATATCCGCCCGCGCTTGTTTGCTCCGGATCCGCCACCAAGTTTATTGGATCGTTTACCGGAAAGTGAAATTGTAGGTCGATACAACCTTCTAGACATCGCCAAGGAGACAAACTCATTGATGTTTAAGAACAAAGTTCCTTTCAGAGAATACCTGACTTATGATTTTTTATTGAGCCAGGCCAAAGGAATTGGAATTGACATCCAAAGTACCGGTTATTTCTTTTCGAACGGGAAAGACGAATGGGGAACTTTTGTAAGTGTTATTGACAGCGCCAAGATTCAGAACGGATTCAACCGCCTGGAACAGTATATGAAAGTTTCGGATACGATCGTATACAACCGGAGAGTTAAAAAAATCGAGGATCTGGAGCTTTATATCTTTTATGAAAAGGATTATCTTCTCATTTACAAAGGTTCAAAGATCAAACGGAGAATCGGTAAAGCGATTTTTGCACACGAAGGTGACATTGAAAAATCGTGGGAAAAATTCCTGAAGAAGAAGACTTTCCAGGATGAAAAGATCGTGCTCTATTCCAATTCACCGCGACTTAAGAAATTCGGATTTGATTATGCGATGTTTGCACACGATAGTGATTCACTAAACGTCAAACTGAAAACCTATCTTCATTCAAATAAACCTCTGAAAATTAAAGAGAAAAAAGCCGGAATCACCTTTGAACGGAATAAGATCTCTACCAAAGCATTGGAAATTCATTTGGATATCTCCGAATTCAAAAAAGACAAAAACAATCCACTTTATCAATGGATCGTAGCACTTGGAAAAAAGGTAAGTTTTCCCACACCAGCTTTCTTTGATGCCTGGGAAGGAGATCTTTGTTTTCAGGAGGGCGGAACACAACTCATTGATGAAGAAGTTGTCGAAATGGGTTATGACGAAGAATTCAATCCGATTGAAACCCGAAAAATCAACAGGGTAGCCATTCCGGCTTATTCTCTGTTATTCTCTGTCAATGAGAATGGGAACAAATTAGTTTCATCTTTATTCGCGAAGGGAATTATCACCAAACAAGGGAAATATTATCACTTCCTGTTTTCCCCTCCTTTGAACTTAAATATCCTTCCGAAAAGCATTGGCGCTTACACGTCAAAAAGACCTCCGAAGATAACCAAAGGATCTACTTGTAACGGTTTGTGGAAATACAAAGGAACGGATGTTCTTTTCCACATTGATTCCCTGAAGAAAAAAGAAGTTTACGGCTCACTTGAATTCGAAGTCGCAAGCCTGATTAAGAAGAGGAAATTTAAAAAATAGGGTTCACGAATTACATCCTGATAGCTATCAGGATACGAATGAACTTGTAATCATTTTATAGAGAAAACTCTGCCTTTTCAACCAATAGGGATTACTAAATCACTTACTATGAAACCATTTCTTACTTTGACCTTAATGCTACTAGTCATTTCTGCAGCTTGCAACAGCGAAAAGAAACATGAAGGGAAAGCTGATTATCTTTCTAATAAGAAGGAAATTTCTAAAAATATTCAGACAGATTCTATTCAACTGATTAACAAATGTGAGAATGATGTATTTGTATCTGAACTCCGGGAAAACATCAATCTGGATAGCAATGGCTACATTCTAACAATTAAGTTTAAAGACGGACTCAAAAAAGTTACTCATCGTTTAAATCTACCTCCCGGAAAAGGTCAGATTAACTATTGTCTGGAAGATTATACCGTGGTTGGCGCTTCATGCGGAGGGCCTTGCTACTCCCAGGTTTTCATTTTTACAAAAGAGAAAAGACCCAATGAACAATTTGATTACTGTCAGCGCATAACAAGCCACCCAAATTTAATCGCCCATATTGAAGATGAAAAATTTGAGGAATTAATCATTCATAATTTCGATACCGGAAAAGAGCTCAAAATTGACATTCCAGATAATAACTATTGGTGCTGGGGACAAATGGACACACTTTTTATGGTGAAGAATGACCTTGTGGTGAAGTATACATCAAAAGACAAGAAGCTAAAACAAAAAACTATAAGCTTGCAGAAAATTCTAAAATAAAAAGGGGAGTTTTATACTTTTACATTTTCAATTAATACGGAACAAACACATTTTTCGCCTCGGTGAAAAAGCGCAGTGCTTCCCAGCCGCCTTCTCTTCCTACTCCGGATGCTTTTACTCCTCCGAAAGGTGTACGCAGATCACGAACCAACCACGAGTTAATCCAAACGATTCCAGCCTGCACTTTATCAGCCGTTCTGTGAGCTCTTTTCAAGTCAGAGGTCCAAATGGTCGCACTCAAGCCATATTGTGTGCTATTCGCCATCATAAGCACCTCTTCTTCGGTGTCAAACGGAGTCAATGTAACGACAGGTCCAAAAATCTCTTCCTGATTCGTTCTGCAATCGTAAGAAAGTCCTTCGATAACCGTTGGAGCAATGTAATATCCTTCGTCATACGGAACTTCCAGAATTACGCGATGTCCTCCGGTTAAAATGGTTCCTCCTTCTTCTTTTGCCAATTCAACATAGGAAAGTACTTTTTCCATGTGTGGTTTCGAAACTACAGCTCCCATTTTTGCATTTGGGTCTGTCGGATTGGAAACTGTCAGCTTTTCAACGCGTTCAATAAACGCTGTTTTGAATCGGTCATAGATGCTACGTTCAATAAAAATTCGCGATCCGCAAAGACAGATCTGACCTTGATTTGCAAACGAAGAACGAACCGTAGTTTTGATCATTTCATCGAAATCACAATCTGCGAAAATGATATTCGGGTTCTTTCCTCCCAATTCCAAAGAGAGTTTTTTAAACATCGGGCCGGCTGTTCGGGCAATGTATTCTCCTGTTTTCGTTCCTCCCGTAAAAGAGATTGCTTTGATTTTCGGGTGTTTGACGATTGCATCTCCGGCAGTTTGTCCCAAACCGTGAATGATATTCAATACTCCGGCAGGCATTCCGCTTTCTCTCACTACTTCACTCAATAAATAAGCTGTATAAGGTGTAATTTCGGAAGGTTTTGCAATAACACAGTTTCCGGATGCCAATGCAGGAGCAATTTTCCATGAAAACAAATACAAAGGTAAATTCCAGGGAGAAATACATCCGACAATTCCAATTGGTTTGCGTGTCGTATAATTTATTCCCACTCCTTCCATGTAATGCGATTCGGAAGCAAAGTGCTCAACAGCTGTTGCGAAAAAATGAAAATTTGAAACAGCACGCGGAATGTCTACATGTGCAGCCAATGAAAGCGGCTTTCCATTGTCGCGTGATTCTGCAGCCACAAATTCATCCATACGTTTTTCAATCCCAAGACTGATGCGCATGACGATCGCTCCTCTTTCCTCATTCGACATATTTGACCAAATGGGAAACGCTTTTTCTGCTGCTGCAACTGCCAATTCCACATCTTCTTCCGTGGAATTCGGAATCTCACCGTAAACTTTGCCCGTAGCAGGCTCATAATTATCGATGTATTGTCCTTTAACCGGTGCTACTAATTCGCCGTTGATCAAATTCTGAATGCGTATCATGGATGTTCTTTTTTTCAATTACAAAGATAAGATTGATTATCGCAGTAGCAGTAGTGGTGAAAAATTTTTCACCACTACTGCTACATCATATTTTAAATTTAACCCCAATCTGGAGGTATAACAAAAAATGCAATCCTCCTGCGCGAAGATAATTCGTTGAAATTCCCAGATTGGTGTAGAAACGGTCAAAACCGAATGCAAAAGGGTTGTTCTTGTAAGCTGCTCCTAAATACAATGCATGAAACAAGCCTGAGTTGCCCCGATCATTGATGAAATTCAGGTTACTTCCGGCGTAAGCCGCCAAAGTGGGGTGAAAATCATGGATTACCGATCGATTTGCATTTCCGATATAACTTTGCTTAAACGGATCAACCGAAAAAAGGAGGTAATCCACTTTCAAAATTCCCAAAATCCGGGCTTTCAGATCCACTCCGATAGTTACACTGTATTCAAACCGCGTTCCTGCATATTGAAGGTACGCCGATACAAAAGCAGATTGATAATCGTAATTCCAGAAACCAGCTTCCAAACCATATTCCAGCGCATTCAATCCTCCACGCGATTCAGGCAAACAAGCATGTGCTCGCATCGTATCCAGAGGATAACTGATTTTTACCGAATCTCCTGAAGGAACGCAGGCCGCGCGATTTGAATAAATATTCCAATCATTCTTTTTCAGGTATTCAGCAGGAACGGTAGCAAAGTAATACGGCCTGTTCCGAATTCCGAATTTGGTATGCCACGTAACGGGCAAATCATAATTCCTGTCGAAATAATAACTTCTCGAAGGTGAAACATAATCTTGTGGTACAATCAGCAAGTATTCCCCTTCAAGAGCTTTTTTCCGAAGTTGCATGTGTTGCATGATATAGACTTCGGGAAGCAATTCCGATTTCAGTTTCATCGGAGCATTCATATCCTGATCACAAACAATGCATTCCGTAATATCTTCCCGAATACGATTCTTCGTCAGAATGCCATAGGATTCGAAATCCGTTTCTTTGATTTTCGCCCGGTATCGCTCGTGTCTCCACCAGCCTTCTCCACTGAATTCCAGTTTCCACTTGACAATTTTTGCATATTGCGAATTCTTCGTAAGCGTATAGTACGTTTGATTTTTGGAAAACAAATGCGGTTCCATTTCCAGGATCACATAATTGGCTCTTCCGTCATTCATTCGAATGATGTTGCAGTTCTTCATAATCGAATCCGAAAGCACAAAACACACTTTGGTGTTTCCGAAGTACTCGTATTGATCCGTTGTATCTTCAAGCAGCCTTTTTCCGGCATAAAACAGATGAATCTCAACTCTTCGATGGTTTTCATTCGGGTTCCTGATGGCATTTTCTTCGCCTTTTGCATAACTTGAGACCCGGGCTTTAGCAGGTAGAATTTTTTCCAAATACTCTTTCACATGGTCTGCCCGCTTTTTGGAAAGCCGGAGATTGAGTTTTTTCTTTCCTGTTGAATCTGCAAAACCGATTACCTGAAGACTATCTATTTTCTTCAGGTTGTAGGAAAAAATGTATTTCTGAATTTGCTGCTTATTCTCTTCCAGAAGCTTGGAATCACCACTTGGATAATAAATGGAGAATATTTCCTGAGCAGACAGACGCGCGCTGCTCATTGCAAAAAGCATCAGCAACAATACACTTGTTTCAAACGAAAAAAGACCCATCGGTTGACGGGTCTTCTGGTTTCTTTTCCGCATCACGGAAGCGAATATAGTTCTTATCACGAATTCAGCAATAACCGATTCCGGGTTTATTCGTGAACAATGAGTTTAAATCCTTTTCCGTGAATATTCAAAATCTCGATACGTTCGTCTTCTTTTAAAAGCTTACGCAATTTTGCAATATACACGTCCATTGAACGACCGTTAAAGTAATTATCATCGCCCCAGATGGCACGCAAAGCCGCTTGCCGGTCCAGAACTTCATTGCGGTTCTTACACAACAAGTGAAGCAATTGTCCTTCTTTGGTTGTTAATTTCTTCTGTTCCTCTTTCAAATGAAGAATTCGTGAAACAGGTTCGTACTGAATCGTCCCGATCTGTTGAATTTCACTTTCATCTGTATCCGGAGCTCCTGTTCGTCTCAAAATTGCTTCGATACGCGCCAACAATTCCTCCATTGTGAAGGGTTTGGTCATGTAATCATCCGCACCGCTTTCGAAACCTTCCAATTTATCTTCCTTCATTGCTTTTGCCGTCAGGAAAAGAATCGGAACTTTCGGGTCGATTAAGCGTACTTCTTTCGCCAAGGTAAACCCATCCATCTCCGGCATCATCACATCAAAAATACAGAAGTCAAAATGTCCGTCTGTGTATTTTTCATATGCGTGTTTCCCATTGCGCGCAAGCTCAACCTGATAACCCTTAGCTTTTAAAAAAGTCTGTAATAATTGACCCAAGTTGTCGTCGTCTTCTGCTAATAAAATTGATTTTTGCTTAGCCATAATTATCTTTTTATTGTTACACGAAATTCTGAACCTTCTCCTACCTGACTGGTTACATGAAGGCTCCATCCGAACATATCTGCGAGCGCTTTCACATAACTCAAGCCCAAACCAAAACCTTTCACATTGTGAACATTTCCAGTTGGAACACGGTACAATTTATCAAATATTTTCGAGATATGTTCACGTTTAATTCCAATTCCTTTATCTATCACGGACAATTCCAATCGTTCGGGGAATACTTCCAGTTTCACCGTTACATGAATTTTGTCTTTGCTGTATTTAATTGCATTATCGACCAGGTTATTTACCATGTTGGTAAAGTGCATCCGATCACCTTCAATATAAACCTCTTCTTTAGGAAGTTGAAGGATCAATTCTCCATCGGAACCTGCAATCCGGAAGGACGCCGTTTTTGCCACAGATTGGATCACTTCGATCACCGGAACCTTTTCCATTTTCACTTTCAACTCACCACGGTCGATCACTGCACTTTGCAGGATTGATTCAACTAAAATACCCAATCGTTTGTTTTCTTCCTGAATCATCTTCACAAAAGGAGCCGCATTTTCCGTTTGGCCGCCCATCATCGTCGGATCGTGCATCGCCTCGCAAGCCAATGAAATTGTTGAAATAGGTGTTTTAAACTCATGCGTCATATTCGAAATAAAATCATTTTTCAGTTCGAATAACTTCTTTTGAGTCAAAATGGTACGGAACATGTACGAAATAGTGATAATAATCAATACAGCCAGGATCAAACTTACGATCAATAAGCTTCCCATTGATTTCAATACAAAAAAGCGGCTGTGTGGAAAATTCACATGCAAGGTCAACTTGTCTTCCAGAATTTTGTTCGGGAAAAGCATGGTTGCCTGTGCCTTCACAGTATCCAATTTGATGTCGTAGTTATTTAATTTGGTTTTAAACTTTACCGGTTCGTTATTTTCTTCCACAATAACAAACTTGAATTCGTCCGGTAATTTATCAGCCACCAATTCTTTCCGGATAACCGAATCCAGGATCTTTAAATTGATTCGTCTCTCCGGATCCAGATACATGTTATCGCGAAACGTTTCGACCATCAATTCGTTGATGTATTTGGCCTTTTTGACAATTTTGTGCATCACACGTTGATCCAGGTGATATGCTGCCCTGACAGAATCTTTGTGAAACAGGCTCGGATTCGAACCGTCAAACAATTCATGAATCTGACGCACATCTCTTGCAAGTACTTCCTGCTTTGAATACAATCCTGAAATCGAATCGAAGCTGTTTCCGTTTACAATCAGGTAATTTTCAAGCTTACCATTGACTGTCAGTACAGTATCCCGAATGGAAATGGATTCTTTTACTTCGAATAAATTCTGGAATTCTTCTTTCAGAACGTCTTTGTATTGACCCGAAACATCTTTGCTCATCAGGGAAGAATACCTTCTCACGTCTTCCACCTTTTCATAACGAATGGCGATTCGTTCCAAAGCGGTGTTCACCTTGCTTTTAAAATCGTCCGATTTGCGGTCGTACAGCTGTAATGTCTGAAAGATTTGAATCAACAAAAGAGCCAGCATGGCAATCCATACTGCAGTAATTACGAGATTGATCCGAATCTTAATCATATGCGAATAACGAATGTAGGTGAAATGTTAAAATCAACGATTCACTTAACGTTTTTTATGAAGATACGCAATCAATTAAATGGAGAATGAAAAAGGTTTGATTGGATTTCTCCTTTTCAATTTTAGCATGCTCAATTAAAGCTACTTTTTCTTACTCCCTCGTTTTTTAGGTTTTCCATACTTGTCCTGCATGGCTTGCTTGTGATTGTAGCGAACATTCACCTTCTTGTTTTTATCCTTCTTTTCGTGAAAAGCAGGTCCGGACTGATCTTTCGGCGTTTTAACCAAGGTGTTTTTCATCGCCACCTGTGGTTTCTCAAACTCCAAAACCAACTCTGAAAGCTCCGCTTCATCCGGAAATGCCTGAATATCCACTTGTTTATTCATGAATTCCTCAATCTTCCCGAAGAATTCTTTATCCTTTTCCGTTAAGAATGTAATTGCGTGCCCTTCTTTATCTTGTCGACCAGTTCTACCAATCCGGTGAATGTAATTTTCCTGGTTATCCGGAATATCGAAATTGATCACGTGCGTGACATCCGTGACATCAATACCGCGAGCGATCAAATCCGTAGCAATCAACACTTTGTAAATTCCGTTTTGAAAATGGTTTACGGCATTGAAACGGAAGTTTTGCGCTTTTTGAGAATGAATGATTCCCAATTCAACACTGAAGATCGGCTCCAGTTCATCGAATACTTTTTCAGCCAAAACACGTGAAGAAACAAAGACAAGCACCTTTGTCATATCCTTATTCTCTTCCAGCAAATGCTTCAATAAATTGACCTTTGAAGTAAAATTCGGAGCCGCAATTGCTTCCTGCTTAATTTTTTCCAACGGAGTACCGACGCGCGCAGCTTCAATCTTAACCGGATCAGAAAAGTACGTTCCAAGGAATGTTTCTACTTCTTCGGAAAGTGTTGCCGAAAAAAGTAAATTCTGTCTTTTAGGAGGAAGCAATTCAAAAATACGCATTAACTGAGGTCTGAAACCTAAATTCAACGTTTCATCTACTTCATCGATCACTACTTTTTTGGCGTGTTTCAATTGCAAAGATCCGTTGGCAGTCAAATCGAAAATACGACCCGGTGTTCCAACTAAAACATCCAATCCCTGTAAAACCATGGATGCTTGCGTATTGATGTTTGCTCCACCATACACACCACCAACAGCCACATTCATATAAGGAGTTAACTTTTCTACTTCACGAACCACCTGAACTACCAATTCACGCGTCGGAACGATAATTAAGATCTGGGGATGCGGTTCTTTGGAGAATTTCCAGGAAGATAAACAAGGCAACAAATAAGCCAATGTCTTTCCGGTTCCGGTTTGAGCAAGTCCTATCACATCCTTCCCGGACATCATCACAGAAAATCCTGCCGATTGAATCGTAGTTGGAACAGTATATTCAAGCTCATCCAAAGCGGTTAGGATTGGCTTTTTAATATTTAAATCGTGAAATGTCATGCGGAAATTTTTCACAAAGGTAATCAATCCATTTTTGTCCGGTTTTAGAACTTGCTTACTTTCTTTCAAATCGGGGTTTTACTTCGATGAAAAGCTCCGTAAAAAAATAGTTGATAAATCAATTATACTAAGGATCAGATTGTTAAATCATTTATTCGGAATAAAAATTAACAATCATGCACAGAAAAATAGTTATATTTAGCGCTCAAGAAAACAAATATAACTACAACTTTAGGCGTAAAAAGTCTGAAACCTACTAATACTCTTGCTATGTTGAAGTACCTGTCTACTACGTTACTTGCATTTGCTCTATCTGTTAATTTGGCTGCCCAGGTAAACATTTTTGAGCCGATGTCCTCCCAAATCGAATTCGTTCATCCGCGTAAATACTCAGCCGATGCCGGAAGAAAATATAATTCCGCTTCCTTTTATGCGCATCCTGATTTCGGAAAGCTCACTTTTGATGCTCCCTATGGAAAAAATGTAGTGGAAGACATCAGTAAACGAACTTATGATTCGCGTTACTACGTTGATTCGGATAATCCGACTTTCTTTTACATTCAAAAGGCGAGTAATCCAATCAACTTGTATCAAAACGGGATTTGGCGGGCAGTTGATCCGACCCTTCATCCGGTTTCGGCGCAAAAATATCAATCCGGAGTTCAGAACTGGCCCACCACTTTGGATCTTTCAAACAGATTAACGTCCTTTTTGCTGGGTGAATCTGAGTTCAAATTCAACAATTACTCTCTGAAAGTGATTCACAACAACAATTCACAGAGCATTTTTCAGGCCGATTGGTCGCAAATTGTAGTTGGAAACGAAGGAGCTTACATCACAGAGATTTTCCCCGGAATAGATATGAAAATCCTGTTTTGGGAAGGAAAAATCAAATCAGATTTCATTATTCGTGAAAACCTACATGTGAAACAGCTTGTTTTTGTTGATCAACTGGATGTTCCCGCACATTTGAACGGATACATTTATACAAACGAAGAAGTTTTTCATGGACCAGTCATTTTCGAAAACATTCACACCGGAGAGGCCGAAATTAAATTCAACAGTGCAAGATGTCACGATGCTTCGGAAGACAGATATTCCTGGGTTAATCCGTATACCCTGAATGGAAACCTTTTAGAAATTTTATGCGACTCCGCTCAATTGAATGATCCGGGAAAAATCTACCCGATTACAATTGATCCTTTGGTAACGGTAGTAGGACCTGTTAATTCAGCGGCAAATATCATGGGATCCAGACCTTCTCCTGCATTCTGCTCGACTTCACTAAATGTGACTTTCCCCGGGGGAACAACTCCCTGGGACGTTTCTGCCGGATGGACCATTGTTTCAGATTTTTGTTACTTGACCTCCGGATGGTTCTATGATAATTGCTGGAGATCTGAAGCTCAGGTATGGGTTACGTCCTCTTGTGGCGGGATTTCACCAGTAGGTGCGCCGGGAACAATCTGGGCTTGCACAGCGGGCTGTAATAATACCGGAACATGGAATCCGGTATTACCTTTTGCAAATTCAGGAACATCGTCTTTGGCACAATGCTACACTCCTTCCTGTTCCAATCAAACATTAAATTTCACCATTAATTTTAATCGTTCTTATTGCGCCGGAAATGCTACTTACGACAACTGCAACTGGGCTACGAATGCTTGTAATTACATGAATAACTGGAATGTAACCGTTCAGGGAAGAAATCCTGAAACGCTTGCCAACACAACAACGGGAAATGGCTCTTCAACCATTGCAGCCCCAACTTGTGCCTCCGGAACAACCCTTTTAAATCCGGCAGCATTGTATGGTGTTCCGGGCTATACTTATTCCTGGAACACCGGAGCAAGTTCAAGCACTTTAAATGTTACGAACGGGCCCGCAACCTACACAGCAACTGTGACAGATGCATGTGGAACAGTGAGAACCGCAACTTTTATCATTACTTGTCCCCTTGCTCTTGATTTGGGGAATTTTGAAGCAGCTCATTCCGGAGAAGATGTTCAACTGAGTTGGTCTACGAATTACGAAAAAGAAAACCAGCATTTTGTCCTTATGAGAGCGGGAAGTGATTTGAATTTCGAAGAAATTGGTCAGGTCTTGAGTCAGGGAAATTCTGAAACTCCTCAATTCTATTCTTTTATGGACAGAGATCCGCTTGGAGGAATCAGTTATTACCAATTGAAGAATGTGGATATTAACGGTCAGGCTACTTTATCGGATATCCGTTCTATTGAAACAAACCTTTCCGGAAAACCGATTTCCGTATCTCCAAATCCGAATAACGGGCAATTTAGTCTGGAACTAACGATCCCGAAAACTGGAAATTACACGGTACAGATTGTTTCTTCAGAAGGAAAAATCATCTATCAGAATAATCACTTATTGGAAAGCGGACATCACATACTTCCGATGAATAAAGTGGCTTTGCTGAAAGGAACTTACCTGGTTCGTGCAACGAATGAAAAAGCAGAGTTACAAGAGAAATTTGTAGTGGAATAAAAAGTCTTGTTCAAATTTGACAAAGTTTATTAGTTTTAAAGGAAACCCTTTTTCTTTGACCGATGAACCCCTTTTTCAAAACGACTTGTTTCCTATTCTGCATCTTGCTTCAGAATCAGTTACTTTCCCAACCTGAATGGGGAGATATTCCGTATGAATCTCCGGTAAGGAAACCTATCGGAGTAAAAATCATTGATCGGAATGAAGCAAATTATGAAGCATTGTTTAATCCGAACAATCCTCAAAGTTTGCTTGGAATTTTGGTTCAAAACACCGTTCCATTACCCCAATTCGCAAACGAACAGACAATCAATCGGATTCGTCTGGCTGAACCCGGAATTATTTTCTACGAGCATGAAGGTCCTCAGGCAACAAGACCTTTAACCACACGGCCGGATTCCTCAGGGAAGGTCACAGATTCCCTTATTCAAATAAACGGGGTTTATTGTTACGCTTATCCGCCAACATCAAAAGATTATTACGAATTAAGCAACATTTCCCGGTTGATTCTTTACTTGGATACCGTTCAAAATGAGGAAACACATGAAAAATATATCGGAATTTCCAGAATTGGTTTAGCCAAAAAATACGCTTCTTCTGATAAATACGATATCGTACTTTCTTTTTCGTTTTCAGCGTTTGCTCGCATGAGTCAATACGAACTGATTGTAAAAGCAAACGACCGTTTGAATGCGAAACTTACAGATTCTAAAAGTTACTACAGGAATGCGTTCAAGGATTCCTGCTTACATCTCCGGACAGAAAATCTGAGTCATTTTCCCGGTTACTATTTTTTCCCGGGCTATTATGTTCCCACAAGCCATGATCCCATCATTTTTCCAAGAATGTTTGTTGCGGAGCATTTATTCCATTACGGATCATCTGGGTTTGGTATCCATCGCATTAATTTTGAGTTCTCGGATTCTAAAAAGGATACTTTACACAACTATTTTGATGTTTTGAAAATAATCCCTGGCCCGGAAAGCGATCTGCCGATTACCGATCAGTATGGAAACGATTCTACGGTTATTTATCCGGACGGAACGATTTGTTTCATTTACCCGCCAAGAGACTCCGTTGTTACATGGGTAGAAACGGAACCTATCCGGGTTTATATTCATTATTTAATGGAACGGGATAAAATGGGGAAAAAGTGTTTCCGGGCGAAAACTTTCTACTTTACGACCGAAACGAAAGGCTACAACATTCCATTTCTGGCTTTTTCATTGGGAACAAACAAAGCTCTGGACGTTCGTTTGGGTTGGGATGATTTCCAGGATGACATATTTCAATCCAAAATTGAAACATCAGGAATGGAATGGTTTAAATTCATCAATGCCGAAACACCCGTTTTAAATACTAAAGTCAAGGGAGATATTCATTATCTCTTTGAACAATTTTACCTTGAAAAGGATGGGAACAATCTATTGAATCTTCCTTTTCATTAAACTAAAAAACCCTGACTTCCTGATAAGATTATCCGGAGTCAGGGTTCAACCCTTGCTACGAGTTTGTTGGTACGTAATCCCGAATGTTGTAGTTCCTGCTCTGGCGCATGGAGGATACTCAGGATTATTCCCCGTGGAAATTACATTTTCGGCATCAACACTTTGTCAACTACGTGAATCACACCGTTTGACTGATACACATCGTATGTTGAAATATTTGCGACATTTCCCGCTTCGTCTTTGATTGTAATGTTGTGGTCTCCGTTCATCATTGCCCACAATTTACCTCCTGAAACAGTTGTCATTTCTGCTTTACCACCACCTTTCTTAATCGCTGCAGCAATCGTATTGAAGTCCATTTTTCCGGCAACTACGTGATAAGTCAACACTTTCACCAAAGTCGCTTTGTTTTCCGGTTTCAACAACATATCTACCGTTCCAGCAGGAAGGTTTTCAAAAGCATCGTTTACCGGAGCAAAAACGGTGAAAGGACCTTTTCCTTGTAATGTTTCAACCAAGCCCCCTGCTTTTACTGCTGCAACTAATGTTGTATGATCTTTAGAATTAACTGCGTTCTCTACAATGTTTTTTGCCGGATACATGGACTCCCCGCCAACCATAACAGTTTTGTCCTGAGCAAATGAGTTAGAAAAGATTGCTGTGGAAGCAATTAATGCGATTGATAATAATCCCTTTTTCATAATCGTTAAGTTTTGAATTAAAAATTTGACTCAGTTACGACTATAAAAAAGTTTTGGATTTTTGAAAGTGAAAAAAAATTGAAAATAATTTCAAAAAAAGAAATTAAGCGCTGTAAATCAACACCTTGGATTTAAGATGTTTTTCTATAAATGGAAAAGAGGAATTATTTCAACAGCAGAAGTCCGACCGTGAAATAGATGAACAATCCTAAGACATCATTCGTAGTGGTAACGAAAGGCCCCGTAGCCAACGCAGGATCAATCTTATAACGGTTTAGGATCAAAGGAATCATCGTTCCGAAAATCGCTGCGAAAATCGTTACCGTAAACAATGAGATACTTACAACTAAAGCTAAGCGGTAATCATTGAAAAAAGAAGAAATTCCAAAAATCAACGAGGAACAAAGCAAACCATTTACCAAACCAACAATGGCTTCTTTCCCTACTTTTGAAAAAATACTATCAAACGGGTCATTTCCACGCGCCAACGATTGTACGATAATTGCGGAAGATTGTACTCCCACATTTCCACCCATTGCAGTAATTAACGGGATAAAAAAGGCCAATGCCGGAAGATGTGTAATGTTTGTTTCAAAACGCGAAATGACCTGTGCACTTAAAATCCCACCCAACATTCCGATCAGAAGCCAAGGCAAACGTGCTCTTGAAATTCGGAATACACTGGAATTGGATTCTACTTTCTCCGAGATACCCGAAGCCAATTGGAAATCTTTGTCTGCTTCCTCCTTGATTACATCTACCACGTCATCGATCGTAATGCGTCCTACCAGTTTTCCTTGTAAGTCGACAACCGGTACGGAAACCAAATCGTATTTTTCCATCACTTTCGCAACCTTCTCAGAAGAATCGCTCGTAGTGACAAAGATCAAATTTTTGCCTTCGTATAAATCCCGAATAGGTGTTTTAGGACTTGCAAAAAGCAATCTTTTCAATGAAAGAACTCCAACCAATTTATTCAGGTCATCAATGACATAAATCGTATAAACCTGTTCAACATCTTCTGCTTGTCTTCGAAGTTCAACCAATGCACGGTTTACTGGCCATTCCAATCTTGCCTGGATAAACTCTTTCTGCATGAGCCCTCCCGCCGTATCTTCGTTATAGTTCAGGAGATCAACGATATCATCTGCGGCATCATCATCTTCCATCTGAGAAATAACTTCCTGGATTTTCTCATCCGGAAGTTCTCCAAGGATATCGGCAGCATCATCGGAATCCAAATTCTCCAATTGCTCTGCCATTTCTTTGGAAGACAGAGATGCTAAAAACCGATCCCGAACTTCTTCTTCCAGTTCCATCAGGACATCTGCCTGAAGTTCTTCATCAAGTTGGAAATAAAGGTATTTTGCCTGATCTATGGACAATTCATCCATGATCTCAGCAATATCGGCAAAGTGAAGATCAGTAATGTGTTCTATGATCCATAGCCTATCCTCCGACAAAATTGCTTGCCGGATGCGCTCAAGAAAATCTTTGGTCAGCTCAAAACGCATGGATTCTCAATTTGAGTGCAAAAGTAGGCCTTTCAAAGTCAAGAAACAACCGATTTGCATTTACAAAGTATTAAATTTCAATTTATATGACGAAAAGGTTCAAGGTCAGGTATCGGAACCATTTTGAACATTCTCACAAATTCCTATCTCGGTGGATACAACATGTTCTTCCCTGTAATAAAGTAAACAAAAAAGAAAGCAACAAAAGTAACTCCGGTCTGTGTCTGAAGCGTGTCTTCAATCAGGAAAGAAAGCATGGTGATAATCAGAAATCCTGTCCACTCAAAAGCATTTATCCTCAATGCTGTAATGAGTTGAAGCAACCATAAAAGCACAAATGCTATAAAGCAAAGAAATCCTCCGGCCACCCAACTGGTAATGTATTGATTATGCGTTAAGTGTTGATTTTCAAGCGTTAATTTTGAATGATTCAAGCGATAGGTTTCTTTGAATGATTCTTTCATGTCTCCCACTCCAACACCCAATACCGGATGTTTCTTCACGATGCTCAAACCTGCTTTGTTTGATTCTATTTTCTCCAAAAGGGATTTTCCATTCGGATCCTGCACATTGTACAATTGATTTCGCATGCGGTATATTTGTGCCGGAAATCCTCCTTTCGACATTTCGATTGAAGCAACTCCGCGCTCCACATTCCGGATATCTTCTTCCGTCATTTTTTGAAAATCAACCGAGTCCTTTTTCAGGCCTTTCGAAGTCATGTAACGCAGCAAAATATTGCGGATCGGATTTCCCTTCAGATCGGTTCCGTCCCGAAAAGGAACATCGGAAACTTCCGCCCATTCCTTTTCCAGTTCTTCTTCACAAACAAAATACTGAACCGGATATCCGTTCTCCCAATTCATATTTTGGGGCATATCAAACGTGTAAAGATTTCCGTTTGCTGTTCTTAATCCGTAATCATCCGTATTGATGTCAATCTTGGGCGCAACGGGCTGAAGTTTCACACAAATAAAAACAATAGATATCAGCATACAAGCTGCGAATAATCCGATAAAACTTCTTTTGACCCATGGTCGCTTAACGGATTTTACCTTGAAGTAAAACATCATCAGAATGATTCCCGAAAGTGTGAAAAATCCCATTCCGATCTGAGACAAGTTCGTATAATAAACGAACCACAAAGCCAAAACCACAGCAACCCATCGATAAGGGAATTTCCGAATCCACCACGCTGCACAGAAAACCAATGCCAAAACAATCATCATGGCGAAACGCAAATGCGAAATGAACAGGGAAAGACTCCTGATATCATCGTAAACCTTTGAACCCCACCAATGGAAATAAGTTCCCACATTGATAAAGCTGATCAGGAAAACTGCCATCAGAAAGCTGAGAGCCACCCACATGTAATGCTTGACATTTGTAAGCGGAATCGCAACAACAGCCAGGGGAATTGTATAAAGCGGCATTTCTTTCCGGATCATATCCAGGGCCTCTTTTTTATCGCTTGACCATAAAATGGAAATGATTTCTATCCCAATGTATGCAAACAACAGCCAAAGCCACTTATTGGAAATCCAGTTCTTCCAAACCGTTTTCCAATCCCAGAGTAAAATGACATTCAAACCCAAAAGCATGGTGCCAAGCGACAAGGGAATTTTACTATAAGGCAATCCGGCTGCAATACCCATCATTGCTACCAATTGAACATAGTAATGCACGGGCTTACCGGTAAGTTTATCCAGCATAAGTAATCGCTATATGAAATCGATAACGCTTATTTCCCGAGAATAGTATTTAGCTGTTTTGAATCCGACAGAATCTCCAATGCTTTCAGCACATCTTTATCGGTCTGAAATGCTTGTTCTGCGCGGCCATTTTGATAATAGTAACGAGATACGATCTCGCTTGAAAGAATATCATCAATTTCTTCTTTAAACTTATCCAAATCGCGTTCTTTCGACGGAGTTACTTTCGACAACAATTGCTCATAATCCGCCTTGATGTCTTCAAAATATCCTTCGTCTTCCGCTGTTTTCTTCATTCGTTCCAATTGTTCTTCAGAAGCGGTGGAATAAGTAAAGGTTTGTTTCAAAGCATACGCTTTAAACGCATCGTATTCTTCCGGAGTCAGCTTGAATGTCTTAGCAGGCCCGATACTCTCATGTGAACGTTTGAAATCCGTTGCATAATTGAAAATAACGTGATTGCTCACCAACATCAATAACAAACGGGAATAATCGTTTTGTTCCACCACAACATCCGGTTCAATTCCACGTCCGTCAATCACTTTACGGCCATTTACCGTTTTGAAGGTCTTCAACAATGAATCTGCAATTACTTTGGGCTTATCTCCAAGCTCTTTTTCGTAATATTCCAAGCGCTGAACACAACGACCTGACGGAGTGTAGTATTTTGAAATGGTTATTTTGATCTTGGAGCCGTATTTCAAATCAAATGTACGCTGTACCAATCCTTTTCCATATGAATTCGTTCCGACTATTACTGCACGGTCCAAATCCTGTAAACTTCCTGCAACAATTTCGGATGCAGATGCAGAACCACCATCCACCAAAACTGCCAATGGAATATTCAAATCGATCGGGTCAGCTGAAGTAGCATACGTTCTGTTTTCTTCCGGAATGCGGCCTTTTGTTGTCACAACTGTTTGTCCTTTCTTCACAAACATATTGACGATTTTCACTGCTTCAATCAACAAACCTCCGCCATTTCCACGTAAATCCAACACCAAAGAAGTCATTCCCTGTTGCTTCAACTTTCCATATGCAGCAATGACTTCAGCCGAAGCCGTCTGCGTAAAGCCGTTTAATTTGATATAACCGGTTGTTGTATTCAACATTCCGAAATAAGGAACATCCGCCAATTTGATTTCATCCCGCGTAATGGAAATGGTTTTTTCCTGTCCGCCACGCTCTACTCGCAATTGAATGGTAGAACCTTTCGGGCCGCGCAAAGCATCTGAAACCTCATCACTTGGTTTTCCTTTCATGTCTTTTCCTTCAATGGAAAGAATCTTATCTCCTGCCAATGCGCCAGCCAATTGTGCCGGTTTTCCTTCATATGGTTCAGCGATAAACGTATAATCTCCCATTTTTCGAATCAACGCTCCGATTCCTCCGTATTGTCCGGTAGTCATCATGCGGTAATCTTCCATATTCGACTCGTGATAGTAAACCGTGTACGGATCCAATTGCTTCAACATCGCATCAATAGCGGTTTTGCTCATTTCACCCGGCTTAATCCCATCTACGTAATTCATTTCCAATTGCTGGAAAATGAGATCCATCAATTCCATGGATTTAATTTCCTCGAACCCGTTGGATTGCGCTTTTACCTGAGGGTTAAAGCCAAAAATGATGGCTGCCAGGACGAAAACATGCAGGAATTGCTTCATATTTTTTAAATTTCTTTAACTGCGCTAACGCTTATTTTTATCGAAAGCAGTGCTTTCTCTTATTTGGTGACTTTCAAAAATCATTCCGTAAAAAACGACTTCTTAATTGGGTAAAAATACCGAAAGATTGGAAAAGGTACTTGATTTTTTAGGTTTTTTGACGAAAGGCAAATGGATTAATCTTTATC
>RCUP01000815.1_pt1 | contig 21158 bp, 19 predicted proteins | sample 2166341 | NCBI WGS metagenome assembly RCUP01 (sample SAMN09932325, study PRJNA488358) | compost metagenome | isolation source: compost soil in succinonitrile-enriched | place: Germany: Experimental Botanical Garden | reverse complement strand
AGGGGAAAACGTGCCGAGTTTCGGGCTGTGCCGAACCTGCCGGTTTCACCGGACAAGAGACGGCGGGGCTTTTTGCGGCCTGACCCAAGAGCCCTTGGAGTCAAGGGAAATCGACCTGATCTGCCGTGAGCATCAAATTCCAGATCCCGCTTGAGCAGCGCAAACAAGCCCGGAAAATCATCCGGTCCTGATGACTCTTTGAAAATCACCCGATAAGAAAAACCGATACCCGCTTAAGGATTTCCCAGAGGCGGGGCGGGCACGTGCGGCTTTAGAGTCACGCCCAGCGTTCGATGCGTGGATGGCTGCCTGGCCAGTCGCCATTCCCGAACCTGTCGGAATTTCTACAAAAATAAGAAGGTGAAAAGCATGAGTCACGAAACGGTCGATATCAAAGCGTGGATCGACAACCGACCGGTTGCCAGATACCAGTGGCTCATCATGAGCCTGTGTTTCTTCGTTGTGTTGTTCGATGGCTTTGACGTTGCGGTCATGGGTTTTATCGCGCCTTCGCTGATTCAGGAGTGGGGGCTTTCCAAAGCGGCTTTCGGGCCGGTAATGAGCGCCGGCATGGTCGGCCTGGCCATTGGCGCCTTGACCGCCGGCCCTTACGCCGATCGTTTGGGCCGCAAGAAAGTGTTGTTGATCGCGGTGACTGGATTCAGCGTGCTGAGTCTGGCCTGTGCCTTTGCTCGCAACCCTTACGAACTGGCAATCCTGCGACTGTTGACCGGCGTGGCCCTGGGTGCCGCAATGCCCAATACCACCACGCTGCTCTCCGAGTACCTGCCTGAGCGTAATCGCTCACTGTTCATCACCATCATGTTCACCGGTTTCAACATGGGCTCGGGGATGGGCGGTTTTCTCGCGGCCTGGTTGATCCCGCAACACGGCTGGCAATCGGTACTGCTCGCTGGTGGGATCCTTCCGCTGGTGCTGCTACCGTTCCTCTGGCTGCTATTGCCCGAGTCCCCGCGCTTCCTGGCGGCACGCAATGCACCGGCCAGCCAGATCGCCAAGGTATTGAACAAATTGGGTGGACAATTCTCGGCGAGTACAACATTCACCCTGAGCGAGCCTCAGGTTCAGCACAAGGCGCCGGTGCGCCAGCTGTTCACCGAGGGCTATCGCTTCGGCACGCTGGCCCTGTGGATGACCTACTTCATGGGCCTGCTGGTCATTTACCTGACCATGGGCTGGATGCCGACCTTGTTGCGTGAGGGCGGCCTGTCCATCGAGCGTGCAGCGACCATCACCGGCCTGTTCCAGATCGGCGGCACGGTTGGCGCGATTGTGGTCGGTTGGGCCATGGATCGGCGTAATCCGAATACCGTGATTGCCACCTCCTATGCCTTGGGCGGTGCATTCATCCTGCTGCTGGGGGCTTTCAGTCTGGAGTCGAGTCTGTTGGCGTTCGGCGTCGTTGCGGCAGGTTTCTGCATGAGCGGTGCGCAGACTGGTCTTAACGCCTTCGCTCCCGGTTACTACCCAACCGACTTCCGCGCCACGGGTGTCAGCTGGATGCTGGGTATCGGGCGCTTCGGGGCTATCTTTGGTTCTCTCATCGGTGGTGCGGTGCTCAGCCTCGGCTTGGGTCTGCCGCTGTTGTTCGCCCTCTTGAGCGTGCCGGCCTTCATCGCCGCGCTGGCGATCCTGGCTAACGGTCATGTACGACGCCGGGTCAGTCAGTCGTTGCTGGCGCAATAATTTTTTCGATCACAGGAACTTGTCATGGCACGCATCATTGGTGGCCTCGCTGTATCCCACACACCCACCATCGGCTTCGCGGTCGATCACGATAAACAGAATGAGGCTGCCTGGGCGCCGATCTTCGAAGGCTTCGAACCGATCAAGGTGTGGTTGAAGGAGCAACAACCGGACGTGTTGTTCTACATCTTCAACGACCATGTGACGTCGTTTTTCTTCGACCACTACGGCGCGTTCTCCCTCGGTGTGGACGAGCGTTACGAGGTCGCTGATGAAGGTGGCAACCCTCGTTCGTTACCCGCGGTCGGTGGACATGCGGCAATGTCGCGACACATTGGCCAGAGCCTGGTGGCCGATGAGTTCGACATGAGTTTTTTCCGCGACAAGCCGCTGGATCATGGCTTCTTTTCGCCGATGTCGGCGCTGTTGCCCTGCGAGCCGGAGTGGCCGGTGGAAATCGTGCCGTTGCAAGTCGGCGTGTTGCAGTTCCCGATTCCCAGCGCGTTGCGTTGCTACAAGTTGGGCCAGGCCCTGCGCCGCGCCATCGAAAGCTATCCGGAAGACCTCAAGGTGGCCATCGTCGCCACCGGTGGCGTGTCCCACCAGGTGCACGGCGAACGTTGCGGTTTCAACAACCCGGAGTGGGACGCGCAGTTCATCGATCTGCTGGTCAACGACCCGGTGCGCCTGACCGAAATGACCCACGCTGAATACGCCACCCTCGGCGGTATGGAAGGCTCTGAAGTGATTACCTGGCTGATCATGCGTGGCGCGTTGTCGGCCACCGTGAAAAATCTGCATCAGGATTACTACCTGCCCTCCATGACGGGTATCGCGACCCTGTTGCTGGAGAATCAGGACCGTCCACTACCCGCTGAAGTGACCGAGCGCCACTTGCAGCACATGCAACACCAGTTGGCCGGCATCGAAAAGCTCGAAGGCACGTACCCGTTCACCCTGGAGCGTAGTGCCAAGGGTTATCGGCTGAACAAGTTCCTGCATCGCATGATCGAGCCGCAATGGCGCCAGCGTTTTCTCGAGGCGCCGGAAGCGCTGTTCGAGGAAGGTGGGTTGAGCGAAGAGGAACGCGAGCTGCTGCGCCAGCGCGACTGGCGCGGGCTGATCCAGTACGGGGCGATCTTCTTCGTGCTGGAGAAACTCGCGGCGGTGCTCGGGATTCCTAATCTGCAGGTCTACGCGGCGATGCGTGGCCAGAGCCTGGACGAGTTCATGAAAACCCGAAACCAGCAGGTTCTCTACTCGGTGGCGGGCAAAGCGCCTCGCTGATCATCGGGCGCTAAAGCATTCCAGTAAACGGCGACTCTTCCCGAGTCGCCATCCCCCGTTTTTGTTTGACATCACTGTGCCCGGCACTCAAGGGCGCAGGGCATTTCTTTACCCAAAAATCGGAAAACAATAACAATGAAAAACACCGTCAATCAGCGAATCGTCTGCACCTTGGCCGTTGTCTCGGCGCTACCCTTGGGGGCCTCGGCGGCCGGTTTTATCGATGACGCCAGCGTCAACCTGAACCTGCGTAACTTCTACATCAATCGCAATTTCACCAATCCGGCTTACCCGCAAAGCAAGGCGGAGGAGTGGACACAGAGTTTCATTCTCGACGCCAAATCCGGATTCACTCAGGGCGTGGCCGGGTTCGGTGTCGATGTATTGGGGCTCTATTCGGTCAAGCTTGATGGTGGTCAAGGCACTGGCGGCACGCAGCTGTTGCCGCTCGATAGCGATGGTCGTCCAGCCAATGATTTTGGTCGCTTGGCGGTCGCCGGAAAAATGAAAGTGGGAAAAACCGAGTTGAAGGTCGGTGAGTGGATGCCGGTGCTGCCGATCCTGCGTTCCGACGACGGCCGCTCGCTGCCGCAAACTTTTCGCGGAGGTCAGGTCACTTCGCAGGATATTGATGGTTTGACCCTCTACGGCGGTCAGTTCCGGCAGAACAGTCCGCGTAACGACTCGAGCATGGAAGACATGTTCATGCAGGGCAAAACCGCGTTTACTTCTGATCGTTTCAATTTCGTTGGCGGTGAATACAGCTTCAACGAAAAACGCACGATGATCGGTGCGTGGAATGCCGAGCTGAAGGACATCTATCAGCAGCAGTACCTGCAAATCGTTCACAGCCAGCCGCTCGGTGCCTGGACCCTGGGTGCGAACCTCGGTTATTTCTGGGGCCGCGAGGACGGCAGCGCCCGCGCTGGCGACCTGGATAACCGCACCGTATCGGCACTGCTCTCGGCCAGGTATGGCGGCAATACCTTCTATGTTGGCCTGCAAAAACTCACCGGTGACGATGCCTGGATGCGTGTCAACGGCACCAGCGGCGGAACTCTGGCCAACGATAGCTACAACAACAGCTACGACAATGCCCGGGAAAAATCCTGGCAAGTGCGCCACGACTACAACTTCGTCGCCCTCGGCATCCCCGGCCTGACGCTGATGAACCGTTACATCAGTGGTGACAACGTTCATACCAGTGCAACCAACGACGGCAAGGAATGGGGCCGCGAATCAGAACTTGCCTACACCGTGCAGAGCGGCAGCTTCAAGAGCCTCAATCTGCGCCTGCGTAATTCCAGCATCCGTCGGGATTACAGCAGCAACGAGTTCGATGAGAACCGCTTGATCATCAGTTATCCATTCAGCCTGCTCTGACGCCATCGCGAGCAGGCTCGCTCCTACAAGGGGTTTGGGGGGAGCGCACATCCCATGAACGACAAAATCCCCCTGCAGGAGCTTGCTAGTGACGGCGGGGTGTCGGTCACCGGGTAAGTGACTGATTTCCCCGAACCGCCGCCTGTTCACGAATCACCCTTCGAATCATCTCCATCAAGGCCTGCGCCACCGGCGAATGCAGGCATCCATTGCGATAAGTCAAACCGATGGCCCGGGTGGTCTGTTTCAATACCAGCGGCAGGATGCACAACTCGCCGGAGGCAATCTCCTGTTCCAGTTGATGCGCAGACACCGCCGCGAGCATGTCCGAACGCAACAACAAACCACGAATGATCGCCATGTCGGCGCTTTCCACCACCGGCCGGGGCGGCGCAATTCCGAAGCGGGTGAAGCACTCATCAAGCATCTTCCGGGCTGGCGATCCTGCGCGGGGCAACACCCACTGAGCGGCGCCCAATTCGTCATGCAGAGCCGTTTTCGAATACAGCGGATGATCACGTCGCGCCAACACCACCATGTCTTCCGTAAGCAACGACTCGCCGGTCAAATCGCTGGCGTAGGCCTCCGAACGCAAGGCACCGAAAATGAAATCGACATCGCCGGCGCGCAGTTCCGTCGCCAGCAGATCGAAGGGGCTTTCATTGGTGATCACCTGGATTTCCGGGTGCTCGGCCATCATTCGCACGATGGCTTCCGGCAATATCCGCGTGCGACCAAGGGGCAGGGCGCCGACATGCACCACTCCTTGCAGGGCGCCGCGCAGGGCGGTGATGTCGGTCTCGATATGGCGCAACTCGTTCAGCGCCCGGCGGATCGGAAACAGGATTTCATGGCTGGCGCGGGTCGGCTGCAAGCCGCGAGGTGTGCGCTCGAAGAGCGTCTGGCCACAGCCACTTTCCATGACCTTGATGGTCGAACTGATAGCCGGCTGACTCAGGCCGAGCAAGCTGGCGACGGTCTGCATATGGTGCGTTTCACAGAGTTTGACGAACACTTGCAGGCGTCGGGCCTGAAACAGGTAAAGCGGCTCGACCGCCCGTTTATCCCCGCCATTCAGGAGTCGCGGCACGCTTTCCAGCTCGGCGAGCACGCGCCGCGCCCGGGGCAGCAGGCGTTCGCCGTAATCGGTCAAACGCATGCCGTTGGCGTGGCGTTCGAACAGTGCCACGTCGAGCCGGGCTTCCAGCTCGGAAATCGACCGAGTCACCACGGACTGTGCCCGATACAGGGCCACGGAAGCCTTGGAAACGCTGCCGTGATCGGCCACGCGGACGAAGGCTCGCACGTGCATCAGACTGGGCAGTTCAGTGGTTTCCATGGAGTAGATGCTCCGCAATCAGGTGTTTGCAACGGACTATGCCGTCGCCCCGAACCAGAGGCAATAAAAAAAACGCATACCTGCAACACCGCAACGCATTACTCCGCAGGTGGGTGCCGATGCGATGCTCTTTCGAAACGCAGGAGGAGTATCCGCAATGATCGAATCACCGAAAAACGCGCTGGTCGTCAGCGCCCACTCTGCCGATTTCGTCTGGCGTGCGGGCGGTGCCATCGCACTGCATGCGCAGCAGGGTTACAACGTGCACATCGTCTGCTTGTCCTTCGGCGAGCGCGGTGAGTCCGCCAAGCTGTGGCGCAAAGGTGAGATGAGCGAAGAGAAAGTCAAAAGCGCGCGCCGCGAAGAAGCTCAGGCGGCCGCCGATATCCTCGGTGCCAGCGTCGAATTCTTCGACATCGGCGACTACCCGATGCGCGCCGACAAGGAAACCCTGTTCCGCCTTGCCGATGTGTTTCGCCGGGTGCAACCGGAATTCGTCCTCAGCCACTCGCTGAAAGACCCGTACAACTACGATCACCCGCTGGCCATGAACCTGACCCAGGAAGCGCGCATCATCGCCCAGGCCGAAGGTTACAAACCGGGCGAGAAAATTGTTGGTGCGCCACCGGTCTACAGCTTCGAACCGCACCAGCCAGAGCAATGCGAATGGCGCCCCGACGTGTTGCTGGACATCACTTCCGTCTGGGACAAAAAGTACGCAGCCATCCAGTGCATGGCCGGCCAGGAACATCTCTGGGAGTACTACACCCGCGTCGCCCTGCAACGCGGCGTGCAGGCCAAGCGCAATGTCGGGATCACCTCCAGCCGCGACATCATTTACGGCGAAGGCTATCAAAGCATTTTCCCGCGCGTGACGGAGAACCTGGGATGAGCGAGTTGATCGGAAAAACCGGCATCGTCGTACGCAACATTGCCCGGGCCGAGCAAGCGTTGGTCGAAGAGCTGCAACGCTACGGCGTCGCGACCATTCATGAAGCGCAGGGCCGCAAAGGTCTGCTCTCGTCTTCGATCACACCGATTCAGCGCGGCACTGTGATCAGTGGTTCGGCAGTGACAGTGCTGGTCGCGCCGGGTGATAACTGGATGTTCCATGTCGCCGTGGAACAGTGCCGTCCGGGCGACATTCTGGTGGTTGCGCCAAGTTCGCCGTGCACCGATGGCTATTTCGGCGACCTGCTGGCGACTTCGCTCAAGGCTCACGGCGTGCGCGCATTGGTGATCGACGCCGGCGTGCGCGACACCCATACGCTGCGCGAGATGGGCTTCCCGGTCTGGTCCCGGGCCATCAGCGCCCAGGGCACGATCAAGGAGACCCTCGGCTCGGTCAACTTGCCGCTGGTGTGTGGCGGTCAACTGGTCAATCCCGGCGATGTGGTGGTGGCGGATGACGATGGAGTGGTTATCGTGCGCCGCGCTGCCGTAGAGCCCGTTGTCGAGGCCAGCCGCGCCCGCGCCGATCTGGAAGAGCAAAAAGCCATGCGGCTGGCCAAGGGTGAGTTGGGCCTTGATATCTACAACATGCGCGGGCGGCTGGCGGAAAAGGGTTTGCGGTACGTCGACAGCCTCGACGAACTCGGAGACTGAATATGGGCCAGACACGCATTCCTTGCCTGCTTATGCGCGGCGGGACGTCGAAAGGGGCTTACTTCCTGGCCAACGATTTGCCCGAGCAGCAAGCCCTACGTGACCGTGTGTTGCTGGCGGTCATGGGTTCGCCGGATACGCGGCAGATCGATGGCATTGGTGGCGGCGATTCGCTGACCAGCAAAGTGGCAATCATCAAACCGTCGGCGCGCGTCGAGGCCGACGTCGACTATCTGTTTGCCCAGGTGTTGGTCGACGAGCCGCGTGTCGATTACGGCCAGAACTGCGGCAACATCCTTGCCGGTGTCGGGCCGTTCGCCATCGAACGCAGGTTGGTGGCGGTGAAGGGCGCTGTAACGCCGGTGCGGATCTTCATGGAAAACACTGGGCAGATCGCGATTGCGCATGTACCCACGCCGAATGGCGCTGTCAGCTATGCGGGTGAGGCGCGGATCGACGGGGTGCCGGGTTATGCCGCGCCGTTGATCGTCGAGTTCGAGGATGTCGCCGGCTCCAGTTGCGGTGCGTTACTGCCGACCGGCAGTGCCGTCGATGTGTTCGAGGGTGTTGAAGTGACTTGCGTCGATAACGGCATGCCGGTTGTGCTGATCCGCGCCGAAGACCTTGGCGTCAGCGGCTATGAAAGCCCGGAACAGCTGGATTCGGATGCGCTGCTAAAGGCGCGGATCGAGAAGATCCGCCTACAGGCCGGCCCGCGCATGAACCTGGGCGATGTCAGCCAGCGAAACGTGCCGAAAATGTGCCTGGTTGCGCCGGCACAGGCGGGTGGTGCACTCAGCACCCGCACCTTCATTCCCCATCGCTGCCACACCAGCATCGGTGTGTTCGGCGCGGTCAGCGTAGCGGTTGCGTGCCTGATTGAGGGCAGTGTGCCGGCGGGACTGGCGCGTATCGCCGAGGGGGATGTGAAGCAGCTTTCAGTTGAGCACCCGACCGGGGAATTCACCGTCGAACTGCGTCTGCACGACGGCGAATTGGCAGGTTGCGGGCTGATGCGCACCGCCCGATTACTGTTTGATGGAAACGTGTGTGTGCCGGATACGCTCTACTGAGGGGTGAGATAGACTCATCACGGGGCTTATCACGGCAGGAGTGACACACGTGGCAGGACTGCAATGGACTCGTTGATCACCGCCGCCGCCCAGGCGCTGGCGGCCGGTGATCCGCTGGGCGCGCTGGACCGGGTCGCCTTGCGTGACGATGCACCGGCGCTGGCGTTGCGCGGGATCGCCATGGCGCAACTGGGTGATCTGGTGCGGGCCAAGACGTTGGTCCGTCGCGCGGCGCGGGCGTTTGGGCCGAAAGAGACAGTCGCCCGGGCGCGCTGCATCGTCGCCGAAGCGGAGATCGCATTGGCTTCGCGAGACCTCGGCTGGCCGGTGAAAGCGCTCGACGCGGCGCGGGTCACACTGGAGGCTCACGGCGATTGGGCGAACGCCGCCCATGCGCTGTATCTGGATATCCGCCGCCTGTTGCTGATCGGGCACCTCGATCAGGCGCAGGAAAAACTCGCTCAACTTGACCCGGCCACATTACCTGCGCCACTGCGCGCGACCCATGAACTGGTGGCGGCCGGCATCGCCATGCGTCACCTGCAATCGCAAGCGGCGCGTGCCGCCCTCGCCAGAGCCGAACTTGCCGCGCAGCAATCCGGCATTCCCGCGCTGGTAGCGGAAGTCGACAGCGCAGTGCAGATGCTCAATAGCCCCGCCGCACACTTGATGAGCAATGGAGAAGCGCGACCCTTGTTGCTCGATGAAGTGGAAGCGTTGCTGGCCTCGACGTCGCTGGTGGTGGATGCCTGTCGATACGTCGTGCGTGGGGCGGGCATGTCGGTTTCCCTGTCGAAGCGTCCTGTTTTGTTCACCCTCGTGCGAACACTGGCCGAAGCCTGGCCGGCCGATGTGCCGAGGGAAACCCTCATCGCCCGGGCCTTTCGCTTGAAGCTCAGCGACGAGTCCCATCGCGCCCGGCTTCGGGTGGAAATCGGTCGACTGCGCGCAGCGCTGAAACCCTTGGCCAACGTGATCGCAACCAAGCGCGGGTTTGCGCTGGTCACGCAGGTTTCACCCGACGTTGTGCTGCTGACGCCACCGGTCGAAGAAAAATTTGCCTCGGTGTTTGCCATGCTCGGCGACGGTGAGTCCTGGTCGAGTTCGGCGCTCGCGCTGGCGCTGGGTAACAGTCAGCGCAGCGTGCAACGGGCGCTCGAAATGCTGGCCGCGAAAGGCAAGGTGCAGTCGTTCGGGCATGGCCGGGCACGACGCTGGATGACGCCGCCGGTGCCCGGTTTCGCGACGACCTTGTTACTCCCGGTTCCGCTGCCCGGTGGCTAGGATGAACGCCACCAACCCCTTTCGAGGAACACCAAGATGAAACAGTCAGCCGCTGAAATTCTCCGTGAGTATGGGCCTTTTGAAGGTGTCGACACTGTGCACGGCCTGACTTGGGACGGTCAGCAGGTGTGGTTTGCCAGTGGCGAAAAACTCAATGCCCTCGACCCGGAAAGCGGAAAGACATTGCGCTTCATCGATGTCGCCGCCCATGCCGGCACCGCCTTCGATGGCAAGTACCTGTTCCAGATCGCCGAAGACCGCATCCAGAAAATCGACCCGCAGACGGGACGCGTACTCTCCACCATTCCAGCCCCCGGTGGAGGCAACGACTCGGGGATGACATGGGCGGAAGGCTCGTTGTGGGTGGGGCAGTATCGCGAGCGGAAGATTCACCAGATCGATCCGGAGAACGGCAAGATCCTGCGAACGATTGAATCGAACCGCTTTGTCACGGGCGTGACCTTCGTCGAAGGCTCGCTGTGGCATGGCACGGGGGAGGGCGATGAGAGCGAACTGCGCCGCATCGACGCGAAAACCGGCGAAGTGCTGGAGAGTCTCAAACTGCCAGCCGGTATCGGCGTGTCGGGTCTTGAGTCCGACGGCGGCGAGCGGTTTTTCTGTGGCGGAGGCAGTAGCGGGCGGGTGAGGGCGGTGCGTCGGCCTGCATAACCCACCAGTAGTGTCCGCCATATTTAACCCGAGCGAATCATGGCGATCCCCTTCTAAATATGCAGCCAGCACGGGTCACTTGGCGCGGAACTTCTTCACTCCGTGCCAAGTGATTTTCGAGATGCTTCGCCCCTCTATTTCAAACAAAAATCCCCAACAACACCGTCGCCAAAATCACCGTAGAGGCCCCACCAATCCGCGTTGAAATCTGCGCAAACGGCATCAACGACATCCGGTTCGAGGCCGACAGGATCGCTACGTCGCCAGTACCGCCCAAGCCGCTGTGGCAGCAGGTGACGATGGCCGATTCGATCGGGTACATCTTCATCAGGTTGCCGATGAAAAAACCTGCCACGGTCATCGACACCACCACCGATACGCAAACCAGCACATAACCCACCGAGAACACTTTCACGACGCTGTCCAGCGGCACGTAGAGCATGCCCAGGCCGATCATCACCGGCCAGATGAACGCCGAGGACACCAGTTTGTAGAAGGTGTGGGTGCCTTTCTCGAGTTTTTCCGGGAGGACGCGCAGGTACTTAAACAGCACGGCCGCGAGGATCATCATGACCGGGCCGGGAATGCCGACGACTTTTTCCAGCAGGCCGCCGAGTACAAAGAACGCGCAGATCACCAGCACGCCGGCGCCCATGACGCGGAAGTCGACCGTGGAGCTGGAGTCTTCCTTGACCTGGAATTTGTCGTTCTCGGACTTGGCGCGGATCAGTGAACCTTCACCGCTGATGTTCGGGCGTTTCAGCGCCAGTCGAGCCAGGAAACCGGCGCAGATGATCGCAGCGATGTTGCCGACCACGGCAGCGGGTGCCAGTTGCGCCACATAGATATCCGGCGTGCCGCCGAGGATCGCCGAGTAGGCCAGCGACAACGGCAGGATGCCTTCGCCAATCCCGCCGCCAATGATCGGCACGATGATGAAAAAGAACGTGTGGTAGACGCTGTAGCCCACCAGTTTGCCCACGATCAAACCGCTGGCAACCGCCGCGAGCGTGCCCACCAGTAGCGGTATGAACATGCGCAACATGCCCTGGACCAGGATGAAGCGGCTCATCCCCAGAATGCTGCCGACCACCAGGCTGGCGATCACGAAGTACAGGAAGTTGGCTTCCTTCATCAGCATCTTGGTCGCGTCGATCGTGGCGGGTCCGAAGAAGCCGTAGAACACCAGCACCGAGGGCAGCATCAGGCACAGAATGGCACCGCCCCCGATTTCCTTAAGGATCGGCAGGCGTGAGCCCAGTTGGCCAAAAAACACGCCCATGGTCATGATCACGGCGAGGCCGCCAATCATGTTCTTGGGCAGGAATCCCAAGTGGGCAGAGAGGTAAACGATCAGGGCGATGCCGAGGAAAACCGGCAGCGGGATGACGCCGACTTCGTAGGTGCGCAGGCGATGCAAGAGCCCGCCTTCATGGGGGCTTTCGATCTTCAGGGACTGCTCATAGGGATTGTTCATGTCGCTATTTCCTCATGTTGTTTTTATCGAGGACTTCGGGAACTACGGCTAACCGCGCAGGGTTGAGATCGATGGTATCCTTCGCAAATCGCGTGATAAACAGTGGAAGTATGTGGCGTATGAACACGAATCGTGATCAATTCCCCTTGCCCGAAGACCTCAAGGTTTTCCTCACCGTCGTGCGCAAAAATGGCTTCGCCAGCGCTGCTGAAGAACTTGGCTACTCGCCGGCCTACATCAGCAAACGCATTTCCGTATTGGAAACCACGCTGTCGACAAGACTGTTGCACCGCACTACACGACGCATCGCACTGACCGATGATGGCGAGCGGGTGCGGGTGTGGGCCGAGAAGTTGCTGGGCGACTTCGACGATTTTGTCGGTGAGATTTCCGAAGCACGCCAGCAGCCCATGGGCTCGTTGCACATTTGCAGCAGCTTCGGTTTCGGCCGCAATCATGTGGCGCCGGCGATCTGCAAACTGTCGCAGACCTACCCGAAACTCGAGATTCGGCTGGACGTGTTTGATCGCGTGGTGGATATCGTCGGCGAAGGCTTCGATCTGGAAATTCGGGTGGGCGATGACCTGCCGGGTCAGCATCTGGGCCGCAAACTGGTGAGCAACCGACGCGTGCTGTGTGCAACGCCGGAGTACCTGGCGCGGCGGGGCACGCCGCAATCGCTGGCTGATTTGAAAGACCATGATTGTCTGGTGCTGAAAGAGCGCAACAACGCTTTTGGCGTGTGGAACCTGACCCGGAATGGGCAGGAGGAATCGGTACGCGTCAGTGGCCCGTTGTCTTCCAACAGCGGCGAGATCGTACTGGAGTGGGCGTTGAGCGGTGGCGGGATTCTGCTGCGTTCGATGTGGGACGTCAGACCGATGCTGGAGCAAGGGCGACTGGTGCAAGTGCTGCACGACTACACCGAGAGTGCCAACGTCTGGGCGGTCTATCCAACCCGGCTCAGTCAGTCGGCGAAACTGCGGGTGTGCGTCGAGTTTCTGGAAGAGTACTTTCGCGGTCTCTCGGTTGAATGACGAATCCGTGTAGGAGCTGCCGCAGGCTGCGATCTTTTGATCTTGTTTTTAAAAAGCAAAATCAAAAGATCGCAGCCTGCGGCAGCTCCTACAGGTAAAGCATTTTACAACCAGGGATTCTCCGCCAGATGCTTTGCTTCAAACTGGCGAATCTGCTCCGCACGTTGCAGCGTGGTGCCGATGGCATCGAGCCCCAGCAACAGCGATTGCTTGCGCAGTTGATCGATCTCGAACGGGATCACGCTGCCGTCCGCCAGTTCGATGGTTTGCTCCGGCAGATTGACGCTGATCTGTGCCGTCGTTGCAACGCTGACCACATCGGCAATCTGCTTGAACTGCGTCTGCGACAACTGAATCGCCAACACCCCGTTACGTTGGCAGTTGTCGTAGAAGATCCCGGCGAAACTGGTACCGATCAAGGCTCTGATCCCCACTTGCTTCAGGCCCCACACCGCATGCTCACGACTGGACCCGCAACCAAAGTTCGGACCGACAACCAGAAAAGCTGCGTCGTTCCAGGCCGGTTGGTTGAGGATGAAGTCCAGGTTGGGCTCGCCTGATTGCAGAAACCGCACATCAAAGAACAATCCGCGATCCAGTCCCTTGCGATCAATGCCCTTGAGAAACTGCTTGGGCATGATCACATCGGTGTCGATGTTGCCTGCGAGAAGTGGGGCGGCGCTGCCGCTGACGTTAGTGAAAGGTTGCATGCTCAAGCCTCCAGAGCGAACGAGCGGACGTCAGTCAAATGCCCGGTGATCGCCGCAGCCGCGACCATCGCCGGGCTCATCAGATGGGTGCGCGCACCAGCGCCTTGTCGACCTTCAAAGTTGCGATTGGTACTCGAAGCACACCGATCACCGGGGGCGAGCACGTCGTCGTTCATCGCCAGGCACATCGAGCAACCCGATTGCCGCCACTCGAAACCGGCATCCAGGAAAATCTGCGCCAGCCCCTCGCTTTCAGCTTGATTGCGCACCAGCGTCGACCCCGGAACGATCATCGCCCGTACGTGGGATGCAACGCGTTTGCCGCGCACGACGCGGGCAACGTCACGCAAGTCTTCGATGCGCGCGTTGGTGCAGGAACCGATGAAGGCATGGCTGATCACCACATCACTCAGCGGCATGCCGGGCGTCAGGCCCATGTAATCGAGAGCGCGCTGCATCCCTTGGCGCAGGATGAGGTCGGGCTGGCTTGCCGGGTCTGGCACATGACTGCCCACCGGCGCGGCCTGATCGGGACTGGTGCCCCAAGTGACCATGGGTTCCAGGTCCGCGACATCGAGGATGACTTCGCGATCAAACACGGCACCTTCATCGCTGTGCAGTGCCTGCCATTTAGCGACTGCCCGGGTCCACAACTCGCCTTTGGGCGCGCGCGGTTTGTCTTGCAGATAGGCAAAAACCTTGGCATCCGGCGCCATGAACGCGCCCCTGGCGCCAGCCTCCACGGCCATGTTGCAAATGGTCATGCGCGCCTCGACGCTGAGGTCGGTGATCGCCGGGCCGGTGAACTCAATCGCATAACCGGTGGCGCCCGAGGCACCGATTTTTTCGATCAGGGCCATGATGATGTCCTTGGACGTCACGCCGCTGCCGAGCAAACCGTTGACGGTCACGCGCATGGTTTTCAGGCGTTTGTAGACCAGGGTTTGCGAGGCCAGCAGATGCTCGATTTCCGAAGTACCGATACCGAATCCAAAAGCCCCGAGGGCACCGTAAGTGGTGGTGTGGCTGTCACCGGCGGCCACCACCATGCCGGGCAGGATAAAGCCTTGTTCGGGTGCAACGACGTGTTCAATCCCCTGACGTTTGTCCAGCACATCGAACAGCTCGATGCCGAAGTCGCGGCAGTTCTCTTCGAAGTAAGACACCTGACGGGCGCCGCCGGCATCCGGCATCGTGGCGATGCGAATGGGTGCGGTGGGATTGACATGGTCGACCACGGCCAGCGTCGCACTCGGACGCCAGACTTTTCGTCCCGATTCGCGCAGGCCGCTGAAGGCTTGCGGGCTGGTGTATTCGTTGGCGACCTGGCGATCGATGTACAGCAGCACATGGCCCTGGTCGTCGAGCGCGCAAACGGTGTGACTGTCGATGTGCTTTTGGTAGAGCGTTCTTGGGCGGGTCATGGAGTGGGCTCTTTATTCGTCTTGTGCGAGATCACGGGTACAACGTACCAACAGCATATTCGTCGCGAATGTCGCATCAAGCGTCATTAAGTGAAGGCATTGCCCACGATTTGTGAATAGTCAGAAAGGTCAGCGCCCATCGATAAAGAAATTACCTAGCGCACGGCTGTTCCTCTCAATATCTCGACCCCGAACGCTGGCATAGGCTGTGCCCGAGCTGATAATTGCCGGAGTCTTTATGCGTTTTTTTGAACTGATTACCTTGACGGTGCGTGTGCGAACCGTCGCCGATGCGCTGGTGCGCATCAAGGCTGCGCTGGATCGCCCGGAAGTCGGTGGCACGTTGATGGGGTGCTGGGCTTCGGAGCTCGGGCAGTTAAACCAGATTGCCGTGTTGCGTGGTTATGAAGATGAACGTGTCAGGCAAGCCGAGCGCGAGCGCTTTCTGTTGAGCGGCGAAGCGTTCGGCATCAACGAATTCATCACCGATCTGCGCATCGAAAATTACACACTGTTTCCCTTTCTTGAACCTTTGAGTGCCGGCAAACATGGCCCGTACTACGAACTGCGCGTCTACGATCTGATCAGCAGCGGCTTGCAACCCACCCTCGACGGGTGGAGCAAAGCCATTGGGCCGCGAACCGCCGAGCAGTATTCGCCGGTGTATGCGGCGTTCTACGCCACCGATGGTTTGCTGCCGCGCTATCTGCATATCTGGCCATGGAATTCGTTGGAGCACCGCCAGCAAGTGCGGGCCCAAGCGGTCGCCGACGGTGTATGGCCGCCGGAAAACTCCGGCCCGCAACTGCGCGACATGCGCTCGACGATCTGCTTGCCCGCGGCGTTTTCGCCGTTGCAATGATTGGGTGCTGAACGCCTTAGCCTACTGTCGATGGAAGACCCACTTGCTCACGGGTTTCAACAGGCGTAAACAGAGCACGCGCCCAGCATCCGCAGGCGCGTGTTTTTTTTGACGCGTAATAAGGCGTTCAATCACACCTAATCAACACGACCAAGCGAGGCGAGCGTTGGTAGAGCGACGTCAGTTCAGCGGTGCCATGAAGGGTAAAAACCTTCGCTACCTCAATGAACATGAAGGCCAATCAGTAAAGGCCCGGGCAGGCTTCTTGCTGCTGGAGCATTTCTCGTTGCCGGCGTTTACCCAGGCACTCGATACGATCATCACCGCCAATCTGCTGCGGCCTGAGCTGTTTTCCACGAAGACCTTCGGGTTGACTGAAGGGGAAGTGATCAGCGACTTGGGCCTGGTCATTCGTCCCGATGCCTGCCTCAGTCAGGCCGCGATTCAAGACCTGGACTTGTTGGTTGTTTGCGGTGGTTACCGCACGGCCCTCAAGGCCGACGATACGCTGATCAGTCTCTTGATCAGTGCCGCCGAACTGGGCGTCAAGTTGGCTGGCGTGTGGAATGGCGCCTGGTTCCTCGGGCGAGCTGGTTTGCTCGACGGCTATCGTTGCGCGGTTCACCCGGAACACCGTCCCGCGCTGGCGGAAATCGCCAAACTGGCCCAGGTCACCAGCGAAGCCTATGTTGTCGATCGCGACCGTCTGACGGCGTCCAGCCCAAACGGCGCGTTTTATATGGCGCTGGAGTGGATCAAGGGCCTGCACGACAAAGCGCTGACTGATGGCATCGAAGACATTCTGGCGTTTGAAGCTTCGCGTTACCGGCGCATCAAACCCGCGCTCAATGTGTCGGTTTGTGGCCCGCTGAGGGAAGTGGTCAATCTGATGGACGCGAACCTGGAAGAGCCGCTGGAGATGGACGCCCTCTGTCTCTACGCCGGCCGGTCGCGCCGGCAGATCGAGCGTCTGTTCAAAGAGCAGCTGGGGACGACGCCCCAGCGCTATTACATGGACTTGCGGATCACCGAAGCCCGCCGACTGCTGCAACACACCACGTTGACCATCGTTGAAGTTTCCGTTGCCTGTGGTTTCGTTTCACCGAGCCATTTCAGCAAGTGCTACAGCGCCTATTTCGGCTATCGGCCGTCCAAGGAAACCCGACTGGTCAAATAGCCGGCTGATGAGGTGTCGCGAATCAGGCCAATCATTTCGCCCCGAACAACATCGTCCAGTAAACCCCTTCATCACTGCGCGCCTCGGTCGCATAACCCGCACCGACCTGAGTGAACATCGGATTCATCAGGTTGGCGCAATGCCCTGGGCTGGCGAGCCATCCAGCCATCGCCTTGTTCGGTGAACCCTGGCCGGCGGCGATGTTTTCACCGATCTGCCGGCCACGGTAACCAGCCGCTCTTGCCCGGTCGGCCGCGGTGTCGCCATCGGGATCGCGGTGAGCGAAATAGTTGCCGTAGGCCATCGCTTTACTGTGCCCTTGCGCGGCAGCGCCAAGGCTCGCGTTCCAGGCCAGGGGCCGAGCGGCGGCGAAGCGCTGGCGACCGCACATTCGCGGTTTGGCCCGGGCGGCGTTGACCTGTGCCAGCAAGGTTTTGCCGACGCTGCGTGTGTCGCCCATCTGCCGGTCCAGCACTGGCTGCGCCAGCACCACTTGCCATTCACCGCGACGGCGACTGACGCCAATGTCGGCGTACTGGCTGTCGAGCAACGCGGCACAGTGGTCATCCACCAACAGGTCGAAAGCCTCTTCGGCATCCTGCGCACCCACCACTCGGATAGAGCGCACAGCCACCGCCTGATATCCCGAATCTCTCAATCGCTCCCGCAAGCCGCCGCCATAACCGATCGGCAACGCCAGATTGGACTTCAGTGCCAGTGGCGCCAGGCGTTGGGCGGGACGCCGTGCACAGTTTTCCGGGTGGGCTCGATAATCGTTGATGGCTTCCACCAGTTCTCGCTCCGCACCAGCGTGGGCTGGGTTGGCGAAAAGAGGGATCGAGGTCAACAGGCACAGCGAAGTGAAGCGCAAGGCGAGGGCGGTTTGGCGCATGGTGCGGACAGCTCTGATGAGATGACAACGATAGGGAGGAGAAATATTCGCCGCTCTATGACTAACGCCCCGGAACAAGGTTCACGGGGCGCTAGGGCTTATTTGCTCATGAGGTCCGCTGTCCGACGGACGTATCAGTGGCCCATCAGACTTTGCGCATGTCGTTGAACACTATGCGCTGCACATCCTCTTTCAACAGGTAGATGGATACCGCGAGCAGAACAACGTCCTTCATAAGAAACGGAATGTTGCCAACCATCGCAGGAAAGCCGCCAGCCGATTCAGCCCATCCGTCAGGCATGAATGGAATGATCGTCACGGTGCCCAGGAAGGTGATGATCGAGCCCAAAGCACCAAGAGCTCCGAGCTTCCTGCTCCAGAAACCGGCGAACAGCAACGCGCCGAACGTCCACTCCGCCACGCCGAGAAACCAGCTTGCGCCACGCACACCGAAGGCCGGGTACATCCAGGAAACCAATGGGCCGTTGCTGATGTAGGGAATCAGTACATCGGCTTCGTACTGGAACCATTTCTGGTAACCAAAGAACAGGAAGATGATCACCATCGAGGCTCGCACCAGATGAAAGTCCAGGTCTCGTTTGAGCAGGCCGGAATTGGCGAGGGTGTTGAATAAAGCGTTCATGACTGACTGATTCCTTGGTTCACTTAAAAGGATGTTCTTGATGTCAGTGCGTGATTTGGCTGATCGCAATGACCAGCCCACTTTACGATGGGTAATTGAAATTATCGGGATCGTGAATTCTCAAATAGATGCTCTATCGTCTCAACCTGGATTGAGCCGATTTGACCGCCGCCACTCACCGGGCGTTATGCCCATGTGCTGGCTGAAGGCGCGCCTGAATGCGGCCACCGATTGGTAACCCACCGTCTCCGCGACGGCTTCGGTCGAGGCATTGGGGTTCTTCAATTCGTTGGCGGCCAGCGTCATGCGAATCCCGGTCAAGAGATCGTTGGCCGATCGCCCGACCTTTTCCTGAAAGTGGCGGACCAGCGTTGCGCGCGACATGTTGCAGAGCCCCGCCAGTTCCGGAAGTGTCCAGGGGTGCGCCGGGTCATTGAACATGGCCGTCAGTGCGGGAGCCAGGCGGGGGTGCCCGACCAAAGCCAGTAATCCGATTGGGGCCTCATCCGACTCGCTCGCCATGCGCAACGTCAGGGTAAAGAGCGCTGCCGAAAGCGCATTCAACATTGCATGGCCACCCAGATGGCTGGTGTTGGACTCGGCACGCATCAACGCCAGCAAACCCGCCAGTTGAGTGGAGGTTTCACTGCGACGCGAATCGTCTCCCGATGTCCTGACGACGAGCCGCGTAGGCAAGTAATCACGAATGAAACGATCATGCGGTGGCGCGAGGATGAAGCGTCCGCAGAGCATGTCCAGACGTTCGCCTGTCCCCGTGTTCTCGCTGTATGTCAGATTGAGATCGCCAAGGTAATGTGCCGGGGCAGGGGGTACACCACTGCCGTCATGCAGAACATGCCCTGAGCCATGAGGGAACATCACGATGTCACCCGCACCGAGTTGCTGCGCTCGCCCTGTACCCGGACTCTCCAGCAATGCAGTTCCACTGAGGACGACGTGGTAGGGCATTTCACCTGCATTCGATTCGTCGTAGACCACTTCCCACGGTGCACCGTAGGAGCAGCGCAGCTCCAGCTGACCCCGGACCGTCATCATGCTTATCAGGCGACTGAGCCAATCTGATTGAGGATTCATATTTGTTCATCATTGAGACGTTAGAGCACTATATTGATAATTATGAGGCTGAACAAGCTCAAAGACTTGGCCTAAAGTGGCGACTCCTAACCACTGCTGAAGGATTCCCACCATGAGCCGTATCACTGTTCCAGCTGTTGCCTCCGCTACCGGTTCAACCGCCGTTGCCTATGCCGAAGTCAAGAAAATCGCAGGCGGCACCGTGCCTAATTTGTTCGCAGCAATCGGTCATCTGAACCCGGCTCTTTTGACGGCAGTGCTGAATGCCGAAGCAACACTCGCGTCCGGCAGCATGAGCAAACAGGACCTGGAAACCATCAAGTTGTTGATCAGCGAGCGGACCGGTTGCGACTACTGTGTGGCGGCGCACGTCATGCTGGGCAAGATGGTGGGTTTGACGACAGACACCCTCAAGAAAATCCGTCTGGGTCAAAGCACCGGCGACGCCAAGCGTGATGCGCTGGTGCACTTCGTGCTGAATCTGCATGAGACCAACGGGACGATCAAGGATCAGGAGTACAACGTTATTCGCGCCGCGGGCTACACCGAGGGGCAACTGCTCGAGATCTCTCTGACAGTTGCGATGACCATCTTTACCAACACCTTCAACCGCATCAATGACACCGATATCGATTTTCCTTCGGTGAATTGATTCGGGATTGCAGGCGGATGCACCCTCGCATCCGCCTGACCTTTCACCTACACAGCGTCGCCAAGCTCTTCGATGATGCGTTTGGCGATGTAATCGACATGGGTCTCCAGCGCAAAGTGCCCGGTGTCCAGCAACTCGACGACGGCGTTTGGGTTGTCGCGCTTGAACGCCTCGGCGCCAGGCGGGATGAAGAACGGATCGTGTTTGCCCCAGATTGCCAGCGTCGGGATCTGCCGCTCGCGGAAAAACTGCTGGAATTGCGGATAACGTTCGAGGTTGTTCGCGTAATCGAGGAACAGGTCGAGTTGAATGTCCTTGTTGCCGGGCCGTTCCAGCAGCAAGGCGTCGAGGGTGTAGGACTCTGGGGCGATAGCCTCCGGCGTGCTGACACCATGTTCGTACTGCCAGCGAGTGCCGGCCAGGTGCAGGACCGCATCGGCAATCGCCTGGCGATTTTCGGCTGACGGCTCTGCCCAGTAGGCCTTGATCGGCGCCCACGCATCGCCCAATCCCTCAAGGTAGGCATTGCCATTTTGTGAGACGAGACCGGTCATTCGTTCGGGATGCTTCACCGCCAGTCTCAGGCCGGTCGGTGCGCCGTAGTCGAATACATACATGGCATAGCGCGTCAGGCCCAGGGCGTCGACAAAATGCTCCAGCGTCTGTGCCAACGCATCGAAGCTGTACACGTAATGGCGCTGATCAGGCACTTCGGTAAAGCCAAAACCGGGCAGGTCCGGCGCGACGATATGGAAGTGTTCGGACAGCAGGGGGATGAGCTGGCGAAACTGGTGGGACGAACTTGGAAAGCCATGCAACAGCAACAGGGTTGGATTGGCCCG
>RCUP01000814.1_pt1 | contig 21168 bp, 27 predicted proteins | sample 2166341 | NCBI WGS metagenome assembly RCUP01 (sample SAMN09932325, study PRJNA488358) | compost metagenome | isolation source: compost soil in succinonitrile-enriched | place: Germany: Experimental Botanical Garden | reverse complement strand
CACCGCGCGAAGGCTTCTTCGGCACGATGTTGACCACGCCGCCGATGGCGCCATCGCCGTGGATGACCGAGGCCGGCCCGCGCAGCACCTCGATGCGCTCGATAGACCAGGTATCGAACGGAAAGGTGATGCCCACACCACCATACTGGCGCATGCCGTCGTACAGGCGCATCACCGAAGCGCCATCGGTGAAGCCACGGCTGGACAGCGCACTCAGGCCGTTGCCCGGATGGGGCATGGCACTGATCGCGCCAGCGCGGGTGATCGCGTCGTTGAGATTGGAATCACCGCGCTGTTCCAGCTGTTCGCGTGAAATCACCGTCAGGCTGGCCGGCGTCTGCAACACGCTCAGCCCGAGCGCCGAACCGGTATTGGCGGTGGAGGACAGCGAACCGCTGCGGGTATCGACCACGCGGACGGTATCCAGGGTTGTCGGAGGTACCGCATCGTCGGCAAGGGCGGGCACGGTGTGCAGCAGGGACACACACAGCGCAGGCAGCGCGGTCCTGCGCAGGCGCGCGGAGTTGGGCTTTGTTTTCATTTGTTCACGGCATGCAAGGCCACCCCGCAATGCAGGGCAGCTCAAGGAGTTCGGGAAACGCGCACGCGGTAGTGCCAGGCCAGACCTGGCAGCTCGGGATAATCAATCCAAGGGCGTGCGGGCAGGGCTTAGACGGCCATCAAGGCCGGTGGCCCCCGCGCTCCCAATGTACCGCTGATCCGCTGCGGCAATGCCCGCACCGAACCGCGCAGCGCACGGCAGACCGGTGCCATCAGCGTCAACAGCAGCAGCGCCGCCACCAACAGCGTGATCAGCCTGGCGGCGATCAGGCAGTAATCGCAGTCCACACCCATTTCATGGTCGGCATGTGGATCAGCGGGCGGCTTCTGTGCGGCCTCGCCGTGCTCCATCGCCATCGCGTGATGGTCGTGGTGCCCTTCCATCGCGTGCTGGGTATGTGTGGCGTGGTCCATGGCCGCCACCGGTGCAGCAGTCGCATCAACGTGCCCATGCACCAGCCAGCGGCTCACAAGCGGGGCGAACAGCACCAACAGCATGGCAAGCCATGCCAGGGTCTGGAACCGGTGGTGGAGAACAGAGCGGCGCACCCGGCCATTCTACGAGCCCGGGGCCAACCTTGGACCATGTTCAGGGTTGCCACCCCGGCCCTGCGACATCGTGTCGCAGGCAGTTCCATGCCGATCCTTGTCAGGTGCCGATATCGCCGGAAAGGGACGGAAGGGCGCCTGGTGTGACCGGCCCCTTCCGTCCCCTGGCGGCAACGCTAGAACCGTGCCGGTTGCTGCACAGCGCGTTCCAGGAACATGACGCCCGCCTGCAGGCTGTTGCGGGCGTTCTCCAACCAGCGCTCCGGATCGGCTACCGCGAATCGCTCCTGTGCATCCACATCCCCGGAGTCAGCCAGGTCGGCCAACTGCAGATGGATGTGGTGCTCCACCAGGCTCATCAATACGGCGAGCTCGGCCGATACCCCGGCGATGCGTTCGGTGAAGCCAGCGTCGTTGCTGTTCAGAGACATGTCCCCTGTTCCTATGCGTTGCGGTGTTGATGGATGGCTTCGAAACGCTCGGCGCAGGCAGGCCCACAGAACAGTCTGGCCGGATCGTTTTCGAAGTCTTCGCTGCAGTCCGGGTTGTGGCACTCCCCAGTAGGTTTGAGAGAGGCAACGTTGCCGGCCCGCACTGCGTGCTGGGCCAAGGCGCGTTGCAGGTGGCGCGCTTCCAGTTCCTGCGCTTCGTCGATGGTGTCCGTCATGCCAGTCGTATTTTATCGGTGGGTGGTCGCACCGATTGAGAACGTCGCGACCGTCGTGCGCGGTATCGGCACGGCATCGGACATGCGTACTTCATCGGGTTCGTTTTCAGACATGCGGACTCCTTGTGCATGGCGCCCGGGTCGGGCGTTGAGAGAGGGCGAAGGGCCGTATCGAACGGCACCGGCATCATCGGAAAATGCGTTCTCGCCGGCTGCGACGCATCGTCGCGATGATGACGATCTGCGACCGTCATCGCAGATCCCTCGCTGACAAGGACGCCATGCGAGAGTGGGGATGCAAGGTGTCAAAAGGTGTTGCAAAAACAAGCCCGCTCCGACACCATGATGACGTCACCACCTTCCATCACCCACTGGCCGCGTTGCGCCGGACAGCCGCCGCATGTCCCGCGAACAGCGGGCAGCACACAGCACGTTGGCCGCAACCGGCCGCTGTGAACCGAACCACGCTTCAAGGGGACCCCGCCGAATGCAGACACCGCACCCAGTGCAGGACATCGTTCCCGCATTCCTGCAGGCCATGCACGCACACGGCATCGTGCCTGATGCGCGTGGCCGAGATGCACTCAATGCGGACGGCACGCTGGTGCGTTTTCACGTCGAGGGGGATCGCCGCGGCACGCGCAATGGCTGGGCCGTGCTGTTCGGCGACAACGTGCCCGCCGGCGAGTTCGGCAGCTGGCGTACCGGCCTGCGCCAAGGGTGGTGCGCGAAGTCGCCGACCTCCCTGACCGCCGCCGAACAACGCGCGATCCGGCAGCGCCAGGATGCCGCCCGCGCGGAGCGGGAAAGACAGCAGCGCGAACGCGAGGGCGCGGCAGCCAAGGCGGCCAATGTCCTGTGGAACCGTGCAGTGCCTGCCGATGCCAGCCACCCGTATCTTGTGCGCAAGGGCATCCAGGCGCACGGGCTGCGCGTAGCGGCGTGGCCGGTGCGCAACAGCGATGGTCTGGTGTTCCGACACATCGACAACGCACTGCTGGTCCCGGTGACCAATACCGCGGGCCGAATCGTCTCGCTGCAGGCGATCTTTCCACGCATGGACCTGGCGCTCGGTCGCGACAAGGACTTCCTGGCGGGCGGCCTCAAACAAGGCTGCTTCCATGTGATCGGCAAGCCACTGTCCGGCCAGCCCATCGCCATCGCCGAGGGCTACGCCACGGCGGATTCCATCCATCAGGCGACCGGCTGGTGCGTGGTGGTGGCCTGGGACGCCGGCAACCTGGCCGCGGTCGCACGCGCATGGCGCACCGCCATGCCAGACGGAAGCCTGGTGATCTGCGCCGACAATGACCAATGGACCCGGCAACCGCTGGACAACCCCGGCGTCACCCAGGCAACGCATGCCGCTGCGGACATCGATGCACGCGTGGTATGGCCAGAGTTCGCCGTTCTGCATGACGAGGATGACCGCCCCACCGACTTCAACGACCTGCATCTGCGCGAAGGCCTGGAGGCACTGCGTGCGCAGCTGATGGCGGCCCCTGCCGCCACCGCCGATGAAGCAGCCACGGAGGATGATGCACCGGCAGTGGCCGCCGCGCGCTATCTGGTGCCTGGCAACCTCTCCGCCTTCGACACCTTCACCCCGTTCCCCGACTGCAGCGCACGTGGCCGGCCGTTGCCGACCGCGCGCAACCTGGCAGAACTGTGCCGTCGCACCGGCGTGGTCGTGCGCTACAACGTCATCCGCAAGGATCTGGAAATCCTCGTTCCCGGCCTGCAGACCACCGTGGACAACGCCAAGGAGGTCGCCGCCGGCGAAGTGATGGACTGCATGCACCGCGCCGGCATGGCCGTCGCCAGCTTCGAGACCAACCTGTGCCAGGTGGCCGAGGCCAATCCGTACAACCCGGTCGCCAGCTGGATCACCTCACGGCCATGGGATGGGCAATCACGCCTGCAGGCGTTCTTCGACACAGTGCAGGAAGCCCAGCCCACACGCATGGCCGACGGACGCGTGCTGAAGGAGATCCTGATGCGACGCTGGTTGATCTCCGGCGTTGCTGCCGCATTCGAGCCTGATGGCGTGGTCGCCCGCGGCGTACTGACCTTCGTGTCGAAGCAGAACCTGGGCAAGACGCGCTGGGCGCGGCAGCTGGCACCGGCCGAGCTGCAGCTGATCGCCGACGGCGTGGTGCTCGACCCCGCCAACAAGGACAGCGTCAAGCAGGTCATCTCCAAGTGGATCGTCGAGCTGGGCGAGGTAGATGCCACGTTCCGCCGCACCGATATCGCCGCCTTGAAGTCATTCATCTCCCGCAGCCATGATGAAATCCGGCGGCCCTACGCGCGCACCGAGTCACGCTATGCGCGGCGCACGATCCTGTTTGCCAGTGTCAACGACGAACGCTTCCTGCGCGATGCCACCGGCAATACGCGCTGGTGGACCGTGCACGCAGTGGCGCTGGGCGAGCCTGCCCGGATCGACATGCAGCAGGTCTGGGCCGAAGCGCATGCGCTCTATTGCAACGGCGAATCCTGGCATCTGGCGAGTGATGAGCTGGACGCGCTGAACGCCACCAACAGCGAACACGAACCGATCTCGCCGATCGCCGAGCTGATCGACCGTCACTTCGACTGGTCGCTGCCTGCCGAGCAGCGGAGCGTGCCTTATCGCGCCACCGAGATCGCCATTGCCGTGGGCATCGACAAGCCCAACCGCCGGGACGTCAACGAGGCGGCAGCCTACGTGGTCAAGCGCCATGACGTACGCACCAGGCTGATCGGCAAGGAACGGGCGAAAGTGTGGCTGATGCCACCGCGCAGCCGCAGCGTTGCCGAGCACGCCGCCGGACCGTTCTGATGCCCCGGACCCATGACGGACGTGATGTCGGCAACAGCAGCGCCGACTGGCGCCTGGACTGCGAGGCACGACACCTGCTGGGGCTGGACGGCTACCACCGCATCGATGCGCGCGGACGCAGGATGAAGATCGGTCCGCGCCGGCACCGCCAGCAGTACCTCCAGCGCGTGCTGGCAGCACGCGGCCCTGCCGAGCGTGATCGACTTGCAGCGGCCGCGCTGCGGATATGGAACACAACAGCCTCGCCCCGAAGTTGAGACATAAGTAGATGAAAGGTGTTGACTAAAGACATCTACAAAGGCAAGATGCGGGTAACGGCCACGCCACCTTCCAGGAGCCCAGCCATGCCTCGCGCCCGCCTGCACGCCTTTGAAGGCGAACAGTTGACCGTGCAGCAGATCCATCAGCGCGTACCGGTTCTGTCCCAACGGACCATCCGCGACCACCTCGCCGCCGGCCGCCGCACGTCCACGGCCATGCTGTGCTTCGACCCGATCGCCGCCGCAGCACGCGGCGGCCGCATCACCCAGCGCATCCTGCGCGCCCGCAGCACCACCGGCAGCGATTGCTGACTGCCGCCGCGCCTGCGCATTCCCCAAGGAGTACTTACCGCATGATCCCCGCCTCGCTCGACAGCAGCCAGCGCATGATCGCCGACACGCTGGCCGCATTCCGCTGCGGTTCCGCCTTTGGCAGCGTGCCGCTGCGATCCGCCCCGTTGACGCGGCCACCGCTCTACATCGGCATCGCCGGTGGCAAGGGCGTGGGCAAGGACACCCTCGCCAACGGCCTGGCCTCCGCGCTGGCCCTGCGCTGCGACACCTTTGCGGCCCCGGCGCGGCCAAGTGCCAGCGCCGGATGTCGTCGCGAGCATGTCCATCCGGAGCTGTGGGTGCGCTCGTTGTTCTCGCGCCTGCCCGAAGGCGGTCTGGTTCCCGATGTCCATTCCGCCGACGAGGCCCGCGCCATCCGCCGCCAGGGCGGCGTTGTGATCCGCATCACCCGCCCCGGCCACGACAGCGTGGACCTGCATGCCAGCGGCCAGCCGCTGCCCGCCGCGCTGATCGATTTCGAGCTGCACAACGACCGCAGCGCGGCCGATCTGGTGCGCACGGCACTGGACCAGTTGATGTGCCGTGGCGTGATCTGAACGGCCTGCCGGAACCGCCGCCGTGCGACGGGCCGGTCCGTTGCTTTCTTCATCCATAAAGCAGGTTCCGGCCCATCATCGGCGAAAATGATGTAAGGTCGTCCCCCATCAATGACGGCACCTGCCGTCACCCTGCATCCCCAACCGCTTTCGCAAAGAGGAAATGTCATGGAGGTCGAACAGTTCACGTCGACGCGCCAGAAGGCCATCGCGTTGTTCAAGTCGCAGCCCAAGGGTGGCAAGGACATCGTGAGTCTGGATGCGATCTTCATTTCGCTGTGCTCGCTGGCCAGCGCCCAGCCCGAGGCTACTGCCGCCAAGCAGGCACGTACCACCGCCCGCCCCGGCAACCAGCAGCCCCCCGCTCCGTGGTTCATCGAGACGCTGGCCGCGCTCAAGGGCAAGGGCGAGTCGATCACCGTGGCGCGCTTCCTGATGTTCGCCAACCGTTTCCCGGTCAAGCGCATGGACCAGGTCAATGCAGCCCGCTGGCTGCGTGATGCCGGCTACATTCCGCGCAAGACCGGCGGCAACCTGGTGTTCGACCTTTGACCCAGCACCACCTGCAGTCCTGAAGCCCCGGCATCGTCCGGGGCTTTTTCGTTTCAGGCACCCAAGCGCCCGGCAAGAGCATCAACACCGTGGCCGTCCTCACCTTGTACCTGCCGTCCCCTATTGCCCTGTCTCCGTTTCCAGCAGGTGAGGACAAGGAGTACGGGAGAACCAGCGAAACCACAGGCAAGGCCGGATGGCATGACAGGGCCGCATCGCAAACCTGCGCATGCAGGTACTCGCCGGTCCTCGCGCACGCATCTGAATGCCTTCAGTCGCAAGTGCCGCAAGTAGATGAAAGGTGTTGACGTGATCGACGGGATGGCAACAGTGGATACCAATGCCACTGACCAACCTTGCCATGAACGCCCTGCCCGACAGCATCCAGACCCTTGCCGAGGTCATCGGCGAATCCGCAGCCCTCACGCTGGTGCGTGCATGGCCGCCGACCACCTCCAGCACCACCGGACGCCACCGCGTCATCGTCTACGTACCCTCCACCCTGCCCGATCAGCATCGACTGATCGACATTCTTGGCCTGGAGATGGCCCAGCGCCTGGTCGCGCACTTCGGCGGTGAATTGCTGTTCCTGGCGTCCTGCTTCGCCGCCAGTGCACATGAGCGCCGCGAGCAGATCGCCCGGGCGGTAGCCAGCGGCATGCCCCGCGAGCACGTCGCGCAGGAGTTCGGTGTATCGCAGACCACCATCAAGCGCGCCGTGCGCGGTGCCCGCTCCACCCCGGTCCCGGCCGTCCATCCTGCACTGCTGAAGGGATACGCACGCGCATGAACGAGAGCGAGCTGCTGGCCGGCGTGCCGGACTGGGCCAAGTACCTGGGCGGCACGTCCGGGGTATTGATTGCAGTCTCATTGTGGCTGCGGCAATGGTTGTCGTCGGCCAAGGTCGACCGCACCGCCGATGAAGCCACCAGCAACACCCTGCGCACCCTGCAGGAACAGCTGGCCGCGGAACGCACACGCGCAGATGGGCTGATGCACGAGCGCGAAGCCATGGCCCAGGAGATCGGCCAGCTGCGTGGTGAAGTCAGCGCCCTGCGCGCACAGATCGCCCAGCAGAGCGTGCAGATCGATGCGCTGCTGGACCTGGTGCGTAAACGGTCGGGAGCAGCCGCATGACCGCCGCCGCAGCGAGCGCCCTCGGCGGCGCCAACGTGGCCGCGTTCCTGGACATGCTGGCCGTATCCGAAGGCACCGACATTCCCGGCCAGCGCTCCCGCAATCGTGGCTACGACGTGATCGTCGGCGGCCAGCTGTTCAACGACCATCGCGACCATCCACGCGTACTGGTGTCGCTGCCCCGCTACGGCATCAAGTCCAGCGCCGCCGGCCGCTACCAGTTCCTGCGCAGTACCTGGGACGACCTGCGTGCACGCCTGGACCTGCCGGACTTCGGCCCGGTATCGCAGGACCGCGCCGCGGTAGCGCTGCTCAAGCAGTGCGGTGCCTACGATCTGATCCGCCTGGGCCGATTCGATGCTGCTGTCGCCGCCGCCCGGCGCATCTGGGCGTCGCTGCCGGGCGCCGGCTACGGGCAGAAGGAGCATGCGCTGGAAACGCTGCGCGCCTCCTATCGCGCCGCTGGCGGGCTCCTGCAGTGATGCCGATACCGCTGAGGCTGCGCATCGTGCTGCTGGGCCTGGTTGCCAGCCACGCGTGCTGCGCCTGGCTGGGCTGGGAGATCCGCGACCGCAACGCGGATCTCGCCGCCATGCGCTTACAGGCCGCGCAGGAGACCGGTCGTGCCGACACCGCGCTCGTCGCGCGCCAGCAGGACCAGACCAACGCACAGGCCGGTGCACAGGCTGAATCACAGCACTTGGCCTTGCAGTCCGTGCGCACCCAGCAGTTCACCACCCTGCAACAGGACATCGAGACCCATGCCAAGAACCCTGGCCGCGACCGCGGCGATGCTGATGCTGAGTTCGTGCGCATCTGGCGCGAAGCCAACGCCGGCCACCCTCTTCGCCCCTGATCTCAGCATCGCACCGGCACAACTGCGCGCGCCGCTGGATCTGCCCGATCTGCAGGCTGCCGACGACGACGCGCTGCTGCGCAACCACGTTGCCGTGGCGCGCCAGTACCACGAACTGGCCGACCAGATGCGCGCCCTGCTGTGCAGCCTCGGCAGCCAGCACGGCTTCACCATCAATGGTGCAGCACCGCTGACGCCTGCCGGTTGCATCCCCGCGGGCAACACCAGACATCGCGGCCCACACGAGCACTGAGCGGGCCAGTCACGGCCACGCGTGCAATGTCCCGCGCCCCGGGCAATGGCAACACTGCTTGCAGAAAGCGCGTGCTGCGACCAGTCGCGTTCTTCCTTCCATTCATCGCATGAGCTGACATGGCAACCGATACCCCTTCCTCCACCTTCGACGCGCTGCACGCCGCCATCGAAGCGGCGATCCGAACACACTTTGCGGACTTCGCCACCGTCGAGTTCTATCGCGACGCCAACAGTGGTGCGCCGCCCACGCCCGCCTGCCTGCTGGCGATGACCCGCTGTGATCGCGGCAAGGACAGCGATGATGGCAGCGGCCAACTGCAGGCCGTGCTGCGCTTTGAAGCACGCATCTCCGTGCATTCCGCGGCAGCCGATTCTGCCCTGCAGCTGCGCCGGATCGCTGTAAACCTCGCCACCTGGCTGCATCAGCTCGGCCGCTTTCCGGGTGCGCCCAGTGGCGCGATCGAGGTGATCGCAGCGCTTCCAGAGGATGCCGCAGCGGCGCAGCCCGACCTGCGCACGTGGATCGTGGAATGGTCAGTGCCCCTCGCGCTGGGCGGCAATGCCTGGGAGGACGGCGATGGCGTGGTACCGCACGCGTCGTACAGCTTCGCACCGGAGATCGGCCGGGCCCATGAGCGGCGCTACCAGCCGCTCGCGGAGGACACGCCATGAGCGCTGAACACGCCCGGCTGATCGGCAACCTGTTGATGATCGGCGTCGTGCGCGAACTTGATGAAGCCGGCGGCCGCGTGCGCGTCGATGCTGACGGCATGCTCACCGATTGGATTCCCTGGCTGGAACGCCGTGCGGGACCAGGCGTGCGCAGCTGGTGCGCACCGGAGCCCGGCGAACAGGTGGTGCTGGCATGCCCGTATGGCGACCCCGGCCAGGCCCTGGTGCTCGGCAGCCTGTACCAGGATCGCTTTCCCGCACCGGCCGACACACGCCAGCTGCAGCGCACGCAGTACGCCGACGGCAGCCTCGTCGAGTACGACCGCGAAACCACCACGCTGACCATCACCGTTGGCAGCGGCAAGGTCATCGTCAACTGCGCAAACGCGGAAGTGCATGCCAGCGAATCGGTGTTGCTCGACACGCCGGCGCTCAAGGCCACCGGCGATCTGGACGTCACCGGTGCCATCACAGCGGGCAAGGACATCAGCACATCGGCCGACGTCAAAGCCGGCGCCATCAGCCTGAAGTCGCACAAACACACCGCCCAGGGCCCGACCGCACCCACCACGCCTGCACAGCCGTGATGGGCCATCGCTGCAATGCCCTGAAAACCCGTACTCCACGACGATAGAGACCATGCGAGGAATCGACGCCAACACCGGCAAATCCCTGGATGGGCTGGCCCATCTGCACCAGTCCGTGCGTGACGTTCTCACCACACCCCTTGGCTCCCGCGTCCTGCGTCGCGAGTACGGCTCGCGCATCTTCGAACTGATCGATGCGCCGACCAACCGCTCGCTGCGCATGGACCTGATCGCGGCCACCGTCGACGCACTCGCGCGATGGGAACCGCGTCTCCACGTCGAGAACGTCGACGTCTCCCTCCCCGCCCCCGGCGTGATGATCCTGGCAGTGACCGGGATCCACCTGCCCGATGGCGAGGCCATCACCATCGAAGGAATCGAGGTTCGCTAACCGTGGCATCCGGCTCGTTCACCAGTGTCAATCTCTCCCAGCTGCCAGCCCCGGCGGTCATCGAAGTGCTCGATTTCGAAGCCATGTTCGATGAGTCGCTGACGGCATTGCAGGCCCTGGACCCCACGTTCGACGCGCTGCTGCCGTCGGACCCCGCCTTCAAGATCCTCGAAGTCTGCACCTACCTGCGCCTGCTCGACCGCCAGCGCGTCAACGATGCCGCGCGCGGTGTCATGCTCGCCTATGCGGTGGGCAGCGATCTGGATCAGCTGGCGGCAATCTTCGGCATCACACGCCTGGTGCTCGATCCGGGCAAGCCACAGGAAGGCATCCTTCCCCGCTACGAGAATGACGAGGACTTCCGTCGCCGCATCCAGCTCGGGCCGGAAGGCTTCAGCGTGGCAGGACCGGAAGGTGCCTATGTGTTCCATGCGCTGAGCGCGGATCCGCGCGTGCTGGACGCCAGCGCTACCAGCAGCACGCCTGGTGAAGTAGTGGTGTCGGTGCTGTCGCGTGAAGCCGACGGCACCGCCACCCAGGGCTTGCTCGACGTGGTGGAGGCGAAGCTGAGCGCGGATGACGTGCGCCCGTTGACCGATCACGTGCTGGTAAAACCGGCGACAGTCATCAAGTACGCTGTCGCCGCTACGCTGTACACCTTCGCTGGACCCGACTCGCAGGTCGTGCTGGCCGAAGCGCGCACGCGCCTGGACCGCTACATCGTCGAATCGCATCGGCTCGGCCGCGACGTGACCCGCTCCGGGTTGTTCGCAGCATTGCATGCCGAAGGCGTACAACGCGTGGTGATCGACAGCCCCACTGCGGACGTGGTGGTGGACCGCACCCAGGCCACGTACTGCACCGCCGTCACGCTGGCGCATGGTGGCAACGATGAGTGAGGTCACCACGCGCCTGGTCAATGCGCGTCTGCGTGGCGCGGTTGATGGGAAGAACCAGGTATTCCGCCATCCCGGCGGCATGCTGGCAACGGTGCAGGCGGTGTATCGCACGGATGCGCAGGGACGCCGGCGCCTGGACGATGTTTCCATCAGCGGTGGCGTGGTTACGCTCGCAACCGCGCCTGCCCCTGGCGTGATCATCGACGGCGACGCACAGGTTCGGGTGCCGGCCTCAGCCAACCTGCTGCCGCCCAATGCCACCCAGGCCGAGCGCGCACTGTCGCAGGCGATCGTTGCCCGCCCGCTGCCGGTGGATATCACCGCGCTGTGGGATGCCGATCGCTGTCCGGCCGCGTTGCTGCCCTGGCTGGCATGGGCGCTCTCGGTGGACGAATGGAAAGCGTATTGGCCCGAACCGGTCAAACGCGCCCGCGTGCGTGCGGCCATCGCCATCCAGCGCCGCAAGGGCACGGCGGGCAGCGTCCGCGATGTGGTTGCTGCGTTCGGTGGCTCTGTACTGATCCGCGAGTGGTGGCAGCTGCAACCGAAGGGACCCCCGCACACCTTTGAAGCGGTGATGACCATCGCCAACCAGGGCGGCACGTCGGCCACCGCCATGTTCGTCGACGACGTCATCGGCGAGATCACCCGCACCAAGCCGGTGCGATCGCACTTCACCTTCACCCAAGGCATGCAGGCCGACGCAGCAATCGGCGCGCTTGCAGCCGCACACGCCACGGCCTTCCGCCGCATCCAACTGATCGGAGAGTAAACCCCGCATGCGCTTGAAAATCACCGACGCCGGCTTCGCCAAGCTGGTCAATCCGCCGAACACCGGCACCAATGCTGTTCTGATCACCCAGATCGGCCTGACGTCCACGGCATTCGTACCTTCGGGCGACCTGACCGCGCTCCCAGGCGAGATCAAACGGGTCGCGACCTTCGGCGGCCAGGCCGTGGGCGATGACACGCTGCACGTGACCATCCGCGACGACAGTGCCACCGCCTATTCGCTGCGCGGATTCGGCCTGTACCTGGCTGACGGCACGCTGTTCGCCACTTACGGCCAGACCGATCCGATCATGGAAAAATCGGCTGCGTCGATGCTGCTGCTGGCCACTGATGCGCGTTTCACCGACGTGGACATCACGCAGATCCAGTTCGGCAACGCCGAGTTCATCTACCCGCCGGCAACCACCGAGGTGCTGGGTGTGGTCGAGCTGGCCACCAACACCGAAGCGGAAGACGCGGCTGACACCCAGCGCGCGGTGACTCCGCGCGGCCTGCGTGCATTCACCGACAAGCGCTTCGGCGCGGCCGCACCGACTGCACTGGCCAGGACCCTGCTGTCTGCCGCAACCACCGCCGCCGCACGCACCGCGTTGGAGCTGAAGGGCGCCGCACTGAAGGACACCGGCCATGGCAACGGCCTGGATGCCGATACCCTGGATGGCAAGCACGCATCCGCGTTCGCCCTCGCGGGTGACTTCGCTACTGTCGGGCACAAGCATGTCATCGGCGATGTTACCGGGCTGCAGTCTGCCTTGGACGGCAAGGCATCCAAAGGCACGAACAGCTTCACCGACCAGCAGTTTGTCGGCGGAACATTTCCGCTGGTGGGCTTTGGCACCCAGGGTGCAGAGCAATCGTTCATCGGCGGCTGGGCGAACGCGGGCCTGTGGCGGGTATGGAGCAATGATCGCGCGGCCAGCAGTGAGATCACCATCAAGCACGGCGATACCCCGCGCTGGAACGGCTCGGCGATGTGGCATGCCGGCAATTTCGCGCCGGAGTCGAAGATGGATGTGGCGGGCGGTACGTTCACCGGTGCTGTCTCCGTCAAGAACAATTCCCTACGCGTTTCAGGCTGGGGGAGCGTTGCAACCGACGGCGTTGTCTACTTTGGCTCGGGTGACAGCTATCTATTCAAGAGCGGACCTGCGTTCAGCTTCCGCAACAGCGAAGGAGCCTTCGTCGCCAACCTTAGCTCGGGCGGCTCTATCTGGACCAGTGATAGTTTCAATCCAAGCTCAAAGGTCTCCAAAGCCGGGGACACCATGTCCGGCACGCTCAGCATCTACACCGGAGCGGTAAACACCCAGAATGTTCCGCTGCGATTTGGCTGGAACAACAATATCCAGCGCTTTGCCTTCGCGATGGAATCCAGTGCATCGCTGTCTCTTTACGGGTACGACGCAAACGGCGGCACTCCAACACGCAAGGCAAACATCAGCAACGACCCATATCGCACACTCGCGGTAGATGGCGGCATTTGCTCCACAGGCGGGGCTTCTGCGCTGGTGGTGCAAGATCGTCTAAATAACGGCATCGAGTATCACCTCTACTGCGCCGGGAACGCATTCCGCGTTTGGTCGTCAACCGCTCAGGGGATCGATCGTTTGACGTTGACCGACAGCGGAGTCCTCATAACGAGCGGTGGCTACGACTTCGGCTCCTCCCGCAAACTGAAGGCTATCGACGGCCCCGTGCCCTATGGCTTGGCCGCCGTCGAGCGCATGGAACTGGCCACCGGCCACTACAAGCCCGAATACAACAGCGACGGTCGCCGACGCCTGTTCTTCGTCGCCGAGCAGCTCGCCGAACTGGTACCCGAAGCTGTCGACCTAAAAGGCGTCGAGTTCAACGGTGAACGCGTCGCCTCGATCAAGCTCGACCAGCTGCTTCCGGTAATGGCCAAGGCCATCCAGGAACTGGCCGCCGAAGTGCGTGCGCTGAAGGCGGAGCGCTGACATGGCCAGCGGATACCGATCGGCAGGCGTCGATTTCGACGACCTGTTCGATCCCTACGTGGAAGGCCCCGTCGCACAGGATTGCGGTCGGCGTGTGGGCGGCACCGACCTCAGCCGTCGCTACGCCCACATCCAGTACGGCAGCAAGCGTGCCGACGTCAGCTATCGCGTCGGCGGCATGGATGTGTCGAACCTGTGGGCGGCGCGCGGCAGCGCCAGCTATCGCCTGCCGTTCCATGGCCAGGGCTATTCGGCAAGCAACGGTGCCAAGACCAACTCGACCGGCTCGGCATCGGCATCGGTCTCGATCGACATGCTGTCCGATGGCAGCTACAGCATCCGCCGGGGCGTCGCCGGTGGTGGCAACAACAGCAACACGGTCGTTGCCTCCGGTCGTTGGCTTCCGACAGGCGCCAACGCCTCCGAGTACGACGTGCAGTTCAGTGTGAGCAACCAGGGAGCGGCGTACTTCAGCAACAGCGCACCGTCGTTTGCCTCGCTGGCATCGACGCAATCGGCAGGCGTGTCCATCAGCGTGCCAGCCAGGTCCACCAGCTTTGAAAGTGCCTCCACCAGCATCAGCGTTCACCTGCGTCGCGCCGGCGGCAACGCGCAGGTCTCCACCTTCAGCGCCAGCGTCAGCGCCTCCGGCTGGGTCTGATCGATCACCGGGCCACCGCTGCAATTATCGCGGCGGCCGCATTTTCCGAACATATACCCGTCGCCTGCATCTGCAGGCACACCACCACACCGAGGAACCTCTCCGAATGACCGAATTTCTCCACGGCGTACAGGTCGTCAACATCGACACCGGTGCGCGCTCGATCGCTGTTGCATCCACCAGCGTCATCGGCATCGTCGGCACTGCGCCGCTGGCCGACGCCGACGCTTTCCCCATCAACACGCCTGTCCTGGTGACCTCACCGTCGCAGGCCGCCAAACTGTCGGCCAAGACCGGCACCGAAGCCGGCACGCTGCCCGGCGCACTCGATGCGATCTTCGACCAGTCGTCGGCCGTCGTGGTCGTGATCCGCGTCGAGAACGGCGCCAACGAAAGCGCTACTCTGGCCAACGTGCTCGGCGGCGTGAACGCACAGACCGGCGCGTACTCCGGCGTGCATGCACTGCTGGCCGCCAAGTCCATCGTCGGCGTGAAGCCGCGCATCCTGGTCGCCCCGGGCTTCACCCACCTGCACCCGGCCGATCCGGCCAGTCCGGACACTGTCCTGGCCAACCCGGTCGTGGCCGAGCTGCTCGGCATCGCCGACAAGCTGCGCGCCATCATCATCAAGGATGGCCCGAACAGCAACGACGATGCGGCCAAGACCACCACCGCACTGACTGGTTCCAAGCGTGTCTACGTGGTCGATCCGGCCGTACTGGTGCAGCAGGGTGAAGCGATCGTCAGCCGTTACGCCTCCGGTGCCGTGGCCGGTGCCATCGCCCGCAGCGACAACGAGCGCGGCTGGTGGGCATCGCCATCCAACCAGGAGCTGTACGGCATCGTCGGCACCGCTCGTGCGATCGACTTCGGCCTGTCCGATGCGACCAGCCGCGCCAACCTGCTGAACCAGGCCAACGTGGCGACCATCATCCGCGAAGGTGGCTTCCGCCTGTGGGGCAACCGCACCGCCAGCATCGATCCGAAGTGGCAGTTCCTGTGCGTGGTGCGCACCGCCGACATCATCGCCGACAGCCTGGAGGCTGCCCATCTGTGGGCCGTCGACCGCGGCATCAGCAAGACCTACGTCGATGACGTGCGCGAGGGCGTCAATGCCTTCCTGCGTGGCCTGAAGACGCAGGGCGCGATCCTCGGTGGCAACTGCTGGATCGACCCCGAACTGAACGCAGCGGCCAGCGTGGCCGATGGCCGCTTCTACTGGGACTTCGACTTCACCCCGACCTACCCGGGTGAGCAGCTGACCTTCCGCATGCACATGAACAACAACTACGTCTCGGAGATCTTCTAAGCATGGCGCGCAAGATCCGCAAGAACTTCAACTTCTACGTCGACGGCAAGGGTTTTGCTGGCAGCGTAATGTCCTTCACCGCCCCCAAGCTGTCGCTGAAGACCGAGGACTTCCAGGCCGGCGGCATGCTCGCCCCGACGGAGATCGTGCTCGGCCACGACAAGCTGACCGCCGAGGTCACCTTCGCCTCCGATGACGCGGAGATCATGTCCAAGTTCCACGTCATCGAGAGCAAGGAGTATGGCTTCACCGCCCGCGAGGCGCTGGAAGCCGACGATGGCTCGGTCACTTCGGTCGTGCACAACATGCGCGGCAAGGTGAAGACCCTCGACCGCGGCGAAACCAAGGTCGGCGAAAAGGGCACGGTCAAGGTCTCCCTGGCACTGAGCTACTACAAGCTGACCCATGGCGTGCAGGTCGTGCAGGAGATCGACGTGACCAACATGATCGCCCGCCAGGGCGGCGTGGACGCACTGGCCGGCATCCGCGGCGCCCTGGGCATCTGATTCCCGGCACCGCCTCGACGTACACGGGGGCGCATAGCGCCCCCGGATCCACTGCAACTCCATCGACATCCGGGAACACAGCCATGTCCAGCAAGACCAAGACCACCACCGACACCGTCATCGAACGCGACGGCTATGCCGAAATCACCCTCTCCCGCCCGCGCCAGGTCAATGGCGTGGACACCGCCGTGTTGCGCATGCGCGAACCGACCGTGGAAGACATGGAGCGCTACCAGGACGACAAGGGCACCGACGCCCAGCGCGAAGTGCGCATGATCGCCAACCTGTGCGAGATCGCACCGGATGACGTGCGCAAGATGCCGCTGCGCGACTACGCCCGCCTGCAGGCCGGCGTCGCGCTTTTTACCACCTGACCCTGCCGCAGATCAGGCAGGGAGCGCTCGCCCTGGCCGGCCACACCGGCTGGGGCCTGCGCGAAATCATGACGCTGCGGGTGTCGAAGTTCATCTGGTGGATACAGGGATTGCCGGTACATGGCGAGTAACGTTCAAACGACAACGATCACGATTGGCGGCTCGGTTTCCCGATCGTTGCAGGACGCACTGTCCTTCAGCAACGATGGCCTGAAGCGCCTTGGCGATGAGGCCGACAAGCTCGAGCGCAAGCTCAATGTCATGGGCAGGTCGAGCAACCAGTTCGCCCGCATGCGTGCCGAGGCCAATGCGTTGCGCGCTTCCCAGGAAGCGTTGCAGCGGATCGAAGACAAGCGCACGGCGAATCTTGAGAAGCGCGAAAAGCTGGGCTCGGCGTTTGGCGATGCCCGCGGCATGCTCGGCAGCGCCATCACCACGCTGGCCAAACCGGTGGAGAACGCCGCCGGCTTCGCGCGCGAGAATCAGGCCATCGGCAACGCCGCCAACCTGACCCGCGCCCAGGTCGCTGCGCTGGGCCAGACCATCCTGGCCGAATCCAGCCGTACCCACCAAGGCGCGGGCGAACTGCAGCGCGCGGTCAGCCAGCTGGTCGCCGCAGGACTGGATGCGCAGACCGCGCAATCCAGCCTTGGCGCGATCGGCCGCACCACGACCGCTACCGGCGAGAGCATCGACGACGTCACGTTGGCGGCGTCGGGCCTGCAGCAGGCGCTGAAGATCAATCCGGCCGGCCTGCAATCGGCGCTTGATGTGCTGGTGGTGGCAGGCAAGAACGGTGGCCTGGGCCTGAAGGACATGGCCGGTGCACTGCCGGTGCTCGGCAACGCATTCCAGTCGCTGCAGATGCACGGCAACGCCGCCGCCGCCACCATGGGCGCTGCGCTGGATGTCGCCCGGCAAGGCGCCGGTGGTGCCGACGAAGCGGCCGGCAACATGCAGCGCTTCATGGCCAGCATCCTCTCGCCCGACCTGCAGGCACGCGCCAAGAAGGGCTTCAAGCTGGACCTGCGCAGGATCATCAGCGAAGCGCAGAGCAGCGGTGGCAATCCGTTCGACGCGGCGATGCAGGCGATCATCCAGGCCACCGCCGGTGACCAGGCGAAGATCGGCAAGCTGTTCGGCGATGCACAGGCGCAGAACTTCGTGCGTCCGATGATCCAGAACTGGGATGAGTACATCCGCATCCGCGACAAAGCGCTCAACAGCTCGGCGGGCACCACCGACAGCGGCTTCGCGGCCAAGCTGCAGACCGACCCGGAAAGGATCGAAGGCGCCAGGATCGCCGTGGACAACCTGTCCAAGGCCTTCGGTGCCGCGCTGCTGCCGGCCGTGGGTGAGGCGGCGGTGAAGCTGACCGAACTGCTGAACGGCGTTGCGTCGTTCGTGCAGGAGAACCCGAAGCTGATCGCCAATACCACCCAGGTCGTAGTCGGCCTGATGGGCATGCGCACTGCGGTACTCGGCGTGCGCTATGCGTGGACGTTCCTGCAGGGCCCGATCCTGGCGGTGCAGAAGGCCTTCGAGCTGTTCCGCGGCGGCAGCCTGCTGGCGCAGATGGGGCAGTTCGGTCCGACGGCAATGCGCCTGGCATCCGGGTTCCGCGTGGTCGCGACCGCCGTCGGTGCCATCGGCGGTGGTCCGATCACAATCGCCATCGCCGCCATCACCGCCGGCGCACTGCTGGTGCGCAAGTACTGGGAGCCGATCAAGGCCTTCCTCGGTGGCGTCTGGGATGGCCTCAGCGGCGCAGGAACCGCCGCCATGGGCGAACTGATGCGCGCCGTCGAGCCGCTGCGCCCGGCATGGGAAGCGGTCGGCGGGCTGCTGGGCCAGGCATGGGACTGGCTCTCCAAAATGCTGGCTCCCGCGCAGTACACCGGCAACGAACTTTCGCGCGTAGCGGAGATCGGCTCGCTGGTGGGCACGGCCCTGCTGGCCAACTTCCGTCTGGTCATCCAGGTGATAGGTGGCGTGGTTCAGACCATCGCCTGGCTGGGTGACATGCTGGGTATCGCCGCCGGCTGGATCACCGTCACGTTGGGCGGTGCCTGGGACGCGATCATGGCATCGGCAGGTGCGGCCATCGACTGGATCATGGGCAAGCTGCAGCCGTTGCTCGATGGCATCAGTTGGGTGTCGGAGAAGGTGGGAGGTGGTCTGGGCTTTCTCAAGGACAAGGCCGTTGAAGGTGCCGGCATCGCCATGGACCGCGCAAACATGGGCAAGGCGGTCTACGGCTCCATGACAGCCAACGGGGGTGGTGGCATCGGTGACATGGCGCGTGTTGCATATGCGGTCGGCACCAATGACAACGACGGTCTCAAGCGCCGCATGGCAGACCTGGGAGGCGCGCAGCAGGGACGCCAGGCACCGCCGATGCCCTCCTCTGCCACCGCACGCACCCCCACCACGGTGCAGCAGCAACAGACCAACAACATCACCATCCACCAGCAACCGGGTGAATCCAGCGAGGCGCTGGCACGGCGTACCGCCAACGCACTGCAGCACCAGCAGGCCGTGCAGGCCCGCGCCACCCTGGGAGACAGGAACTAAGCATGAAGCGCGAGTTCGTAACCGGCGCAGTAGACAAGCTGCTGTCGCAATTCAAGGGCAATGATTCCGGCAACGCGCCGGTGCTGCTGATGCTGGGCGGCTTCAAGTTCAGCCTCAACACGGCCGTATTCCAGCAGATCCAGCAGTCCAACGATTTCCGCTGGCAGGCCCAGGATCGCGTCGGGCAGATGCCTGCACTGCAGTACACCGGCCCGGGCTCGGCCACCATGACACTGCCAGGCGTTGTCTACCCGCTGTTTCGTGGCGCTGGCAACGAGATGTCGCAACTGCGCAAGCTGGCCAGCCAGGGAAAGCCGCAGCGTCTGCTGACCGGCAAGGGCGGCAATCTGGGTCTGTGGGTCATCGAGAAAATCGACGTCACCTCCAGCGAATTCACAGTCGACAGCCAGATCCAGAAGCAGGACTTCACACTCACTCTCCGGAAGCACAGCGATGGCACGAACGTATAACACCCGCGATGGCGATGTCGTCGACCGCGTTGCCTACGCGCACTATGGCGAGCAATCGCCGGCGATCCTGCGCGCGGTGTTCGATGCCAACCCCGGCCTGGCCGCGCGCGGCCCGGTGCTCACTGCTGGCGTGGCGATTGTCCTGCCGGACGTGCAGCGCCCCGCCAAGGAACGCAAGGGGGTATCGCTATGGGATTGAACATCGCACCTGCGTTCCGCGTGGTGGCCAATAGCCAGGACATCACCGACAAGATCATGTCGCGCTTCAAGTCACTGCGCATCACCGACGAGACCGGCAACAGCTCGGACACGTTGGAGCTGCAACTGGCCGACCACGATCCGAACGATCCGATCCAGCTGCCGCCGGTTGGCGCGGAGCTGGAGGCCTTCATCGGCTACGACGGCGAGGTGCGGCGCATGGGCCTGTACGTCTGCGACGAGGTGGAGATTTCAGGCTATCCCGGCAGCATGACCCTGCGCGCGCGCGCCGCACCGTTCGAAACCAGCAAAGGCGGAAAGAACGATCTGCAGACGCAGAAAACGCGCACGTGGAAAAAGGGCACGACGATCGGCGACATGGTCAAGCGGATGGCCGCCGAACACGGCCTGACCGCTGCGGTAAGTGCGTCGCTGGCATCCATCGTGCTGCCGCTGACGATGCAATCGCAGGAGTCGGACATGAACCTGCTGCTGCGCTTGGCCAAACAGCACGACGCCATCGCCAAACCGGGCGGCGGCCGGCTGATAGTGGTCAAACGTGGCGAATCGACCACCGCCAGTGGCGAACGCATTCCGGAGGTGACCCTTACGCCGGCCGATGGCAGCAGCTACCGCGTCACCATCGCCGCCCGCGACGATGCCGGCACCACCATCGCCTACTACCGCGATGTGCGTGGCGCGCAGCGCCAGGAAGTGAAGGTGGGCAGCGGCGAACCGATCGTGCGCCTGCGCATGGCCTATGCCGACCGCGAAACCGCCGAAGCCGCAGCGCGCGCCAAGCACCGCGAGCAAGCGCGGCAGACGCGTACGCTGAGCTACAGCCTTCCAGGCCGCGAGACGCTGATGGCCGAGGCTACGGTGGTCATGCAGGGCTTTCGCGATGGCGTGGATGGCGAGTGGCTGGTCAAGCGCGCCGAGCACAGCATCGGCAGCGACGGCTATCGCACCAGCATCGAGTGCGAGCAACCCAACAGCGCCGAAGCCGTGAAGGCGGCCAGCACCGCAGCGGTCAAGCAGGCCCCGCAGGTGGGCAGCGAAGTGTAGATCCGCGCCAGGCGTGATTGGCCTCCTAGCCCCTGCCCTGCCCGCAGTAGATCCACGCCATGCGTGGATGCTCTTCGCGCATCAGCTCACGTACTGCGCTTGGCCATTACCGAACGACCAGTTCTCCTTCTTCACTTCCACCAGATTGATGAACACATCCT
>RCUP01000807.1_pt1 | contig 21266 bp, 20 predicted proteins | sample 2166341 | NCBI WGS metagenome assembly RCUP01 (sample SAMN09932325, study PRJNA488358) | compost metagenome | isolation source: compost soil in succinonitrile-enriched | place: Germany: Experimental Botanical Garden | reverse complement strand
GCTGAAGCGAGTAGAAGCAGGAATCTTCCTTTCATTTGAGTATTTTGAATTGGAATTTTCAACTAAAATACAAAGAAATCTATTTCTTAAAAAACAACTCAGGAAATGCGTTCTGAGGTTCTTTTTTCGATAGACGAAGCTTGAAGAACGATTTCAGATAACCGGTTCCGTAGCCGTAAAACTGAATGCAGACAGCTATTATGGAATAGAATCCGACTTTCACATTTTTGTTTTGGATGGAAGAAAGTACTCCGATCAATACAAAGTACAAAAGGTACAAATAGACAGGAAAGTTGATCCCGAACAATAATAATACAAGTGAAAGGACTGCTCCGCAAAGAAACAAAGAAGGAAACCAAAAAGTAATTTTCTTGTATTCCGGATGCCAGGTATCCAAAATAGGGCGGGCTTTTCCGAATTTATTGACCTGTTTGTAAAATTTCTGCCAGTCTATTCTGCGCTTATGATATACAAACGAATTGCTGAAAAGCATGGTGCTGTAGCCCTGTTTCCAAAGTCTGATCGATAAATCAGGATCTTCTCCCGGATGAATGTTGCCAAAACCACCCGTTGCCTCAAATGCTTTACGTGATAAGCCCATATTGAAGCTTCTCGGCTGAAATTTCGTGAGTGTTTCGGATTTTCCTCTGACACCACCGGTTGTAATGAAGGAAGTCATCACGAAATTGATCGCTTTTTGAATATCGCTGAATGAATCCAAAGCAGCATCAGGTCCTCCGAAACAATCGACATGATTTTTGCGCAGATTTTCATCCACGCTTTGCAAATATCCCGGAGGAATAATACAGTCTGAATCCAGAATGATAAAATAATCGCCTTTTGCGTTTCTCATCCCGAAATTCCGGGAATCTCCGGGGCCGCTGTTTGGCTTAAAATAGTAGGAAATAGCCAATTTGTCGGCATATTTCTCAACAATATTCTGGCATGTTACGGATGAACCATCTTCAATAATTACAATTTCGTATGGATCGGTATAGCTTTGTACCGCGAGACTTGCAAGCAATTCTTCAACCTCGTCAGGACGGTTATACACCGGAACTATCAGCGAAAAAAACATAATCAGACTTTACTTTTAACAAAGTTACTCTTAATTTATCCGCCAATCTGAATTCCGGCGGAAGTAATCAAGAGAGTAGGGTTTTACTTTTTCAACATGTCGTTTGCCATCATCTGCTTAACGGTTTTTTCCATTCCTTCAACCGATCCGTCTAAGAAGATAACATTTCCTTTGCCTTTTTCTGCAAATTCCTTCACAGCTTCCGTCCACATGGAGAACAAGATCAAGGAAGTATCCAAATCTGCTGCTTTCATCTTTTCAGCTGCTTCTGTCATACCTTGAGCTACTTCTTCACGGAATAGGGCAATTCCCTGTCCTTTTAACTGAGCAGCTTCTTTTTCAGCCTGAGCTGCAATTTTAATCGCGTTTCCTTCAGCTTCTGCAGCTTTCGTTTTCGTGATCAATAACGCCTGACCTTCGTTTTCTGCAGCAGCTTTCAAGTTGTTTGATGCCACTACTTTCGCCATCGATGTAGTAATCTCCGCATCAAATGTAATATCGTTTAATTGCAAGTCGATCAAATGGAATCCCCAGGTTTCTAAGGTGTGATCCAAACTATCCTTCACATCAGCTACAATTTCGCCGCGCAATAATAAAATCTCAGCTTGTTTCTTGGTTGCAACAAATCCACGAACGGAACCTTCAATGGTGCGAATCAAGGCCTGAATAAAGCTTCGTTGATCTACGAACTTAAAAGCAACATTTTTAATGGTTTCTTCATCAGCATTCAAAACGGAATAAACCAACATGGCTTTAAAATAAACATTTGCCTGGTCTTGCGTAATTGCCTGGAATTCCATTTCAATAGCGCGGTTCTGAATCGAAACACGAACGTTTAAACGCTCAAGGAAAGGAATACGAACATTTAATCCTGGTTTCATGATTCTTCGGTATTTTCCGAACATGGTTACAACAGCAATAGTTCCTTGTTGAACGGTTACAAAACTGAAAACAAGAAGGAGTACAGCAACTCCGATTAGAATGTATTTAACTTCGATCATAAAAAGTGATTTGTAACAAACTTAGTCATAATTCAAAACTGAAAATTGAAAATGTAAAATTAAAAAGAGGGAATCTGACATTTAGTTGTAAAAAGCGGTGTGATACTCCGGATATAATTGATAGATCGAACAAGATTCACGAACTGTTTCAAATTATTTAGAAAAAGTTTTTGTCTGTTATAAAATAAACTTGAAAGAAAACCGTTAGAAGAAAAAACGCACTTTATTAAGCCTATGGTAAACAAATACTTGACAAACATGCAAACACAGGAAGTTACTGAGATTGCGAATCCATCCGCAGCCGTAATCAGTCAGATTCTGAATTACAGCAAATCATTGGAGGTAAAGAAATTAAAGCGCAAAAAAGTGCTTTTAAATTTAAACTAAATAAAGAAGGACCCTTAAATGGGTCTTTTTTTTGCTTCGGACTTTCTGTCCTGTCGATTTCGGATGGAGTAGGCCTTTTTTTGTATTGGGTTTTTGTCCTGTCGAGTGTTTCGAATGAAGTGTAGCGGAATTCGAAATGTATCGAGACATGGATTTGAAACCTTGTTCTCGATACTGCTTCATTTTATTTCGCAACTCGAATTGACGGTCAGCCGTTGGGATTGACTATAACTGATTGATTGACTCAAGAGAAGCGCAAATAATAAAAGTGGTTTCATGAAATGAAATTGAGGTGGATAAAACAAAAAGACCATTTGAATAAACAAATGGTCTTTTTTATAAATTTTCGAACTACCAGATCTTAGCGACCTTTTCATCCGGATTTCTCATTTTGTCACCTGGTTTCACATTGAATGCAGCGAAAAACTCAGGACAATTCATCAGCGGACCGTTTACCCGGAACATTCCCGGAGAATGCGGATCCGTTGCAATGCGCTTTTTCAATTCTGCTTCCGTATAATTGATTTTCCACAATTGGGCGTAAGCAATAAAGAAACGTTGAGCAGGCGTGTAACCGTCAATGATAATGTTCTTTTTGAAATCATCCGTCATGGTATAAGCGTAATATGCCATGGTTAATCCACCTAAATCTGCAATGTTTTCACCCATTGTCAATTCTGAATTCACACAATTGTCTGAAATAGGGCAGAAGGAGCTGAAAGTTTTCCCTAAAATCTCTGTTTTGGAAACAAACTTCGCTTTATCCGCTTCTTTCCACCAATCATTGTAGCTTCCGTTTGCAGCGAACTTCGATCCGTTATCGTCGAAACCATGCGTGAATTCGTGACCGATCACCATTCCGATTCTTCCGTAGTTTACAGCATCTTCCGCATTTTCATCGAAGAATGGCGGTTGCATAATTCCTGCGGGGAATGCGATTTCGTTCAAAAGTGGATGATAATATGCGTTTACCAAATGAGCAGGCATTTCCCATTCCTTACGGTTTACAGGCTTATGTAGTTTCTCCAGGTTTTCCTTGAAGGAGAAAGAACGACAATTGTCAATATTCGCAACATAATCAACGGAGCTAATGGTCAAACCTTTATAGCTTTTCCACTCGTCCGGGAAACCAAGTTTTCTTCCGATAGCATTCAGTTTTGTCAAAGCTTCTTTTTTCGTGTCTTCCGACATCCAATCCAAGCCCTGGATACGCATTCTGAAACTGATCAACAAATTGTCGACCATTGTATTTACTTTCTTTTTTGCATTTTCAGAAAACGTTTTGTCAACAAATGCCTTTCCAAGTAATTCACTCAAAGCAGAACCCGTAATTTCATCGATACAACGATCTTCAATCGGTTTCATGGCACTTGTTCCGCTTAAAACTCCGCTGTAGAAATCGAAATTGTGCTTTACCCACACATCGTCCAATTTTCCGGCATAAGAATTAATGGTACACCAGGACAGGTAGTTTTTCCATGAATTCAATGAAACTTTATCAACCATTACATTCACTTGTTTCATGAAGTCAGGCTGACTAACGATCAGTGAATCAAAACTTTCACATCCGATTTTTGAAAGATATGATTCGAAATCAAACTTCGGCATCATTTTCACCAATTGGTCCAATGACATTTTGTTGTAAGTCTTTTCCGGTAAACGGGATTCTGCTGGAGTCATCATCGCATTGGCAAGTTCCTTTTCAAAATTGAAAATGTCGTTTGCCTTTGTTTTTGCTGCACTTTCAGATTCACCTAACAACTGATAGGATTTTTGAATATGAATAATGTAAGCTTCACGAATTGCCTGTTTATTGTCCTGGAAATAGTAATCACGATTTGGTAAACCGATTCCGGCCTGACCAATATATGCCACATTCTTGTCAACATTTTTTAAGTCCTGACCGATTCCGAAACCAAATACCGATTCGATTGTCAATTGATGTTGTTTCGCAATAGCATCTACGAATTCATCCTTGGATTTCAACTCATCGATTTTAACCAAACGCAGTTTCAAGGGTTGAATTCCTGTTGCATTTCTGACTTTCATATCGGTATATGAAGTGAAATAATCACCCAACAACTGATTTTGATTTCCGGAAGCTCTGTCTTTCGAAGCAGCGGCATCTTCCAGAATTTGTTTTAGAGTTGCTTTATTCCGTTTATCCAGTTCGTTAAAGCTTCCCCAACGGGATTCCGTATTTGGAACAGGATTGTTTTTACACCAGGTTCCGTTTGCAAACTGGAAGAAATCTTCCTGTGGTTTTACAGCCAGATCCATGTAAGATACATCGATACTTGTTGGTTTTTGTGCAACTTCAGGAGTGGATGAAGCCGTTTTATCCGGTGTTTCAACCACTGTTTTCGGTTGACAAGCAACCAGAGAAGCTGCGATAACCGTTAGAGGTAAAAATTTATTAACCATTATTTTCAGGATTTAAAAGCATTTCAACATGAGGGATCTCGTCTTCGAAGTATTCTTTTCCTGTAGAAACGAAACCGGATTTATTGTAGAATTTTTCCAGATGTTTTTGTGCAGAAATACGAATCGGAACTTTCCCGAATTCTTCATATACAAATTGCACACATTTTTCCATCAATTCGGTTCCAACGCCGGTTCCACGGCATTCTGCCGTCAAAACAACACGTCCGATGGCTACTTCAGGAAACGAAATTCCCGGATGAAGAATGCGCGCTGTAGCAATGACGTCTCCTTTTCCGTCACGAAGTAGGAGGTGATAAGCCTTTTTATCTTTTCCATCCAAGTCCAGATAAGAGCAATTTTGTTCAACAACAAATGCTTTTAATCTCAATGCAATGATGTCGTGAAACTCATTGATTGTTAGTTCTTTGTAAGGTTTGAATTGCCAGTCTAAATGCATCTATTTTAATTTAAAATTGAAAATGTAAAATTGAAAAGGCTAAAATGAGAATTAAACTTTAAAACAGATGTCCTGCTTTTCAATTCTCAATTTTGTAATTTTCAATTATCAGGTTTGGATTACTCCAACGTTATACGGTTTTTCGGCCTTTTTATGGCTTGCCATTTCAATTCCAATGGACAAAAATTCTCTTGTTTTCGCCGGATCAATAATTGCGTCCAACCACAAGCGGGAAGCTGCATAATAAGGGGAAATTTGCTCGTCGTAACGCGATTTGATCGTATTGTACAACTCAGATTCTCTTTCCGGAGTAATTTCTTCACCACGTGATTTCAAGGATGCAACTTCAATCTGCAACAATGTTTTTGCCGCTGCTGCACCACTCATTACAGCGACTTCAGCTGTTGGCCAACCAACGATTAATCGCGGGTCATAAGCTTTTCCGCACATCGCATAATTTCCTGCTCCGTAAGAGTTTCCAACAATCACAGTAAACTTCGGCACAACCGAATTGGCCATTGCATTCACCATTTTTGCTCCATCCTTAATAATTCCGGCGTGTTCTGATTTAGAACCCACCATGAATCCTGAAACGTCCTGGAAGAAAATCAATGGAATGTTCTTCTGATTGCAATTCATAATGAAACGCGCAGCTTTATCTGCTGAATCATTGTAAATAACTCCTCCGAATTGCATTTCTCCTTTTGCATTCTTCGAAAGTTCACGCTGATTTGCTACAATTCCGACACTCCAACCATCTAAACGCGCATAAGCACATACGATCGTTTTTCCGTAATCACTTTTGTATTCTGTCAAGCTACCTTCATCGAAAATACTGTCTAAAATGTCGTGTACATTATAAGGTTTCGATCTTTCTGAAGGTAAAACTCCGTAAACTTTCTTTGCTTCTTCTTTTGGAGCAATGGATTCAATACGGTCAAAGCCTGCCGATTCCGATGCACCGATCTGACCCATCATTTTACGGATTGTCATCAAACACTCTTCGTCGTTTGCCACTTTGTAGTCACAAACACCGGAGATTTCAGTATGTGTGGTAGCTCCACCCAATGTTTCATTGTCGATGTTTTCACCGATAGCAGCTTTCACCAAATAAGATCCTGCAAGGAAAATCGTTCCTGTTTTGTCAACAATCAATGATTCGTCAGACATAATCGGAAGGTAGGCACCACCGGCAACACAACTTCCCATTACAGCTGCAATCTGAGTGATTCCCATGGAACTCATTACAGCATTGTTTCTGAAAATACGTCCGAAATGTTCTTTGTCCGGGAAAATTTCATCCTGCATCGGCAAGTAAACACCTGCTGAATCGACCAAATAAATGATCGGAAGTTTATTTTCCATTGCGATTTCCTGCGCGCGGAGGTTCTTTTTTCCGGTAATCGGGAACCAGGCTCCTGCTTTTACAGTAGCATCATTTGCAACTACAATACATTGTTTTCCGGATACTTTTCCAATCACCATAACAACACCGGCAGAGGGGCAGCCACCATGTTCTTTGTACATTCCCATTCCTGCAAATGCACCAACTTCGAAGCGCGGGGTATTCGCATCAAGGAGCATGTCGATTCGTTCTCGGGCGGTCATTTTTCCTTTTTCATGAAGAGCTGCGATTCGTTTATCACCGCCTCCTTTCATGATTTTGGCTAATTCAGCTTCCATTCGGGAGATTTTTAGCCTCATTTCATCGTCATTCTTATTGAATTCCAATTCTTTTGCGTCAATTGCCATGTTTTTTCGTTTATTAGCGTCCCAAATATACACAATTCACTGTAGAAACTTTCTCGCAGATAAGTAAAGAATCCTTGATTTCTGAATTACTTTTGTTATATGCAAGATACATACAAGCACAAAGGAATGAGAAAGCAGTTGATTGAGCAATTGCGTCAGAAGGGAATTACGGACGAACGTGTTTTGACTGCTTTTGATGCGATTCCAAGACATTTCTTTTTGGATCTGGTATTTGAACAACAAGCCTATTCCAATGTTGCTTTTCAGATCGGGGCAGGTCAAACGATTTCGCATCCGTATACGGTTGCTTTTCAAACATCTATCCTGGAACTGAAAAAAGGGGAGAAGGTATTGGAAATCGGAACGGGATCCGGTTTTCAGACATGTATTTTGTGTTCGATGGGAATGAAAGTGTTCTCGATTGAACGCCAGAAGGAGCTACATATCAAAGCAAAGAACATCATTGATCATTTTCGCTTCACTCCTAAATTGTTTTTTGGAGATGGCTATGAAGGAAAAGAAACATTTGCTCCTTTTGATAAGATTTTGGTTACCTGCGGTGCTCCGTTTGTCCCGGAGAAGTTGGTTCAGCAATTGAAAGTAGGAGGAATGATGGTAATTCCGGTCGGAGATCTGGATTCGCAGGAAATGCACCGGATCACAAAAATTTCGGATTCGGAATACAAGGAAGAGGTGTTTGGAAACTTTAGTTTCGTTCCGATGTTGGAGAAAACAGTCAGATAATTGAAAATGTAAAATGGAGAATTGAAAAGGTAGATAATGATTAAAAACTTTTCAATTTTGCATTCTCAATTTTCAATTCAAAAGGCTTTCATACGCATGTTGGATTTCCACAAATTTCTCAGCGGCCATTTTTTGCTGTGATTCGGTTCCGGTTGCAAAATGATCCGGGTGATGAATTTTGACCAATTTCCGGTAAGCTTTCTTGATTTCTTCGATGCTCGCACCTTTCTGAACTCCCAGAATATCGTGAGCGTATACTTTTGCATCCTTTGGGGGAGTTTTCTCTGTAGTTTCTTTTTTATGTTTGGCATAAGCCGCATAAATAGCGATGATCTTGGTTAGATTTTCCGGAGCTAAATCCAGATCCTGATTGATGTGCTTTATAAAAGCCAACTCAGATGCATTCATTTTCCCGTTGATCAGAGCTAATCCGGTCAGGAAATAAACGATCTGTGAACGACTCCCTTCATCCTTTAAGTGTATTTTCATCCAGTCGGTAATTGTTTTGGTCCGGATGGGATATCTGAGTGAAAACAACAATGAATCTCCAAAATTGTAATTGGAAGAAGGAAAGTAGCGATTGAAGTATTGGTTAATGAATTGGATTTTCTCCTTCGATTCCTGATAATCCAGCAAAATCAACTTTGCTCCCAATGCCAGATATGCTTCCAGATAATTGTCTTCCGTAGGTTTTAAGCCTTGCGGGAAAATTCCTTTTCGCCAGGAACGTGAATGTCTGGTTTTATAAGTGTACAAAATGATTCCGCCAAAAAATGGAATTCCGAATAAGAGGATGACCAGCCAGTTGGGAAGTTCTGCTGCAGGTTCAAAAAAAAGGGATTGAAATCGCATAGTAACGAATTTATACAATTATTTAATCCGAACTGATGCTTAAAGTAACAGTTGGTCGATATCATGCGGAAGCGAATGGAAATTTTACCTTTGCAATCTGACAAAAAAGTGAACCATGCATAACTTGAAACTAATCGCCAAATCCTTCATCGTATTATACATTCTGTTTATTTTAATAAATGTATTGGAGCTTTTTTGGAACGGATTTCTGTTTTTTGATTCTCATAAAATGGATTTCCTGTCTTCTTTAATAAAGATTGAAAAGAAAGTTCACTATTGCGCCAATATTTTTGACTATGCTCTTCAATGCGTGTTTTTACTTTTTATGAATCATTTCGTCAAAAAGAATGAGGTGGGAAAAGGATATCACTTTTTGATCATTTTATTGGCCTTTGTGCCATTGGTTAATTGGTTTCTGCTTTATATTATTTGGCGAAAATTGAATCAAGCAGTATTTACTTCTTTTGGAACCAATCCGATGAGATCTGATAGGAAAATTGTCTTTATCTGGATTTTGATCCTGACTTCATTAATCATTGCCATTTTAATGTCTGTTATCTTATTTTATTCCAAATCACCGGAGTTGGTTTCTTTAGTTAATCGTTTAGAAGGTTTAGGACCTGTTGTACGATCAGTTTTCCTGTTGTTTGTTTCTTTTACTTACTTATTCTATTTTCTGGAATTCAACAGTATGGTATCTGATAAGACCCCGGAAGCAGTGATAATCAGAGAAAATCAATTGTTGGATCATTGAATGATGTTTATTTGTTTTGAATATTGTTTATTGATAATCAAATAGTTATTTTGGTTTGTGTAATGTTAAACTTGAAGCCGGTTCGTAATATTGCGATATTGCAAATTTGAGATGGATCCTTTGAATCGGGGGATCGGGATTAGATCGCCACCGGTAATTATAACAATAAAGGATTTGATCTGCTCGTTTGAACTCTTATGAACAAACTACCGGTCATTTTTTTTCTGACATTTTCAATTTCGGGCTTTTCCCAGCAACGGGTCGGATTGGAACTTTTCAGTCATTTGGATCACCTATCGATTGGAACACATTATCAGAAGGTCATTTATTCGAAATTCCTTGTCGGAGCAGGTTTGGTCTGGATGAAGAATAGAAGAGGAGAAGCTTTTCAGGATAAATCTCCAAACGGAATTCATACAGCTATAATAGATATCCCTGAATCGTTCGATAGAAACAATGAAAAGTATGTCGTTCAGGGGTATCGAACTATTTCCAAAGCTTTGATGCTGACTTTAAATACCGGATATTTTCATGAGTTTGGTTCTGTTCACGGGATCAGAGTAAATCTCAATGGCCGGATTGGAGTAAGTCAAAATTCCGGAACCTATACTTATCTTGGAATGATCAACGATACGGTAATTCCTGTGCATTATCAAAAGAATCACCTGGTAACGGCAATTAGTCCGGAGATTTATCATACGTTACGGCAAAGGAGTAAGCTCACCTTTTATTATGGTCTCCGTTTCCCAATCTATTTTTCAATGGACAAAAAGAACTTTCATCCGATGTTTCGAAAAGATGGATTTTATGGTCCGGAAATGGAAGTCGTAGTTGGAATAACATATTTTCTTGGTAAAACAAAGGAATCTGATTAATAGTATTTTATCATGATGAGTTGCACTAATTTACATTTCTTTGAAAAAAAGTTTCATTTCGATGTCACCTTTTCGAATCTCGTTACACTAACTTTATAAGAGACCAATTTAGCAGCATGGCAGCCATGAAAAAGAAACGCTTCATGGAACTTTACGAACCGATACATGTGCGGTTTGAAAAGTTTTGTAAAGCGAGAGCGTACGGAAATTTTCACTTCAAAGATTTGATGCATGATGCATTGTTGGTCGCTTATGAACGTTTTGAATCTTTGAAGAGTAACGACGCTTTCCTGCACTTCCTTTTCGGAATTACTATTCGCTTGCTTGCTAATGAAAACCGTAAAAAATCTACGGAACGATTAGTGGACAATCAGCAAGCTTATAATTATTCGGTTGAAAGTGATAGAACAGATAAACAGTTGGAAATTAATTTATTATATGACGCAATTTCGAAATTACCCGATATTCAGAAAGAAAGTATTATTCTCTTCGAGATTTCAGGATTTTCAATCAAAGAAATTGCCGAATTACAACAATCTTCGGAAGATGCTGTGAAGCAGCGTCTGGTTCGAAGTAGAAAAAAACTCTTGGAATTAATGACCGAGAAACAGGAAGTTGAATTAAATAATGTGAGTTATGACAGAAGATAAATTATCGGGTTTGTTCGATGAGATTCGGAATGAGTCAGCTCAGACTACTGTTTCCGAAGTAAATCAATGGATTGAAACTGCTGTGGCAGGTGCTGCAACAATTGGCCTCTTAGCAACATTGAAAATATTTCTCATTAAAAAACCTTTGATTATGTGGTCAGCATTTGTAACACTTGCCGGTGGCGCATCATTAAGTGCAGTAGTACTTTTAAGTCAGCCGGAAGTGAAAGAAAAACAAATAGATAAAGCGGTGGTAAGTCATCATTCCTTACCAGTGAAGAAATTGGAAACCGCTGAAGCGGAAATAAAAGAAGAAACAGTAACTCCCATACCTGAAGAAGCTCCAATCGAAAAAACAAAAGAGGAAGCGCCAGTTCTACCGGAAGATATGGGAGTTCGCATTCCTGCAAGAACACCAGGATTAGAACCTCAAAAAGGATTGATTCTGACTTTAAAAACTCCTCAAGTAACTGGATCGTTCAGTAAAATTGATTTGTCGGGAGCAATTTATGTAGAATTGACTCAGGGAAAATCGTGTAGTGTGGAAGTAACTCCCGAAACAGCAAAAGATCTGGTTCGTGTTGAAATTACGAACGGAACACTTCATTTGAGTAATGAACCAAACAAAAGGAGTAACAGAACCGAACGGATCGTTGTTAAAGTGAGCATGCCGAATCTGGAAAGAGTAGATATGAGCGGTGCAACAAATTTGGTTTCTATGAACCAATTCGATGTTAAATCGTTGGTTATTGATATGACGGGAGCCAGCGATTTGAATTTGAAAGTAAATGCATCTACGTTTAAAGGCGATATCTCAGGAGCATGTAATGTCAAACTTGGTGGTACTTGTGAAGTGATGAATTTAGATGTATCCGGCGCTGCACAGGCAAATTTATTCGATCTGGCTACTAAAAAAGCAACTGTTGATAATAGCGGTGCGGCACATGTAGAGATTTCCGTTTCTGAGGTTCTGGTATTGGATGGTTCCGGAGCAAGTGTTACCTATTATCAGGTGGATGGAAACTCAAAGAATGTTTCAACCAGTTTGGGAACCAGCGGTAGCGCGGTCGTGAAAAAGCGATAGACTAAATAAGATTTGATTAAAAGAACTAAAGAAGCTGTAACAAAGCAATAGTTAGGTTTACCATAAGTAGAGTTAAAGAAAAAGAAACAAAACGTTGTTTCGCAAAAATCCCCCGAGGAGTCGGGGGATTTTGTTTTTTAGAGTATTTTGATTTTGTTTCCTGTACATTCTCTATCAGTGTCAATTCGAGTGCGAAGCATATCGAGAATAAGCTGATAGAAATTTAAGTATGTCACTTCGAGTAACGAGAAGAGTTAATGCCCTAAGCTTGCCAAGTAGCGCTCAGCATCCAAAGCAGCCATACAACCCGTTCCTGCAGCAGTAATTGCCTGACGGTAGTTTCTATCCGCAGCATCACCTGCTACAAATACTCCGGGTACATTTGTCAATGAAGTTCCCGGTTTTTCGTATTTGATGTATCCTGTTTCATCCAGATTGATATAATCCTTGAACACATCTGTATTCGGTTTGTGACCAATTGCAACGAAGAAACCTGTAGCAGGAATATCATGCTCTTTATTGGTAACATTGTTTTTTACTCTCACTGCATTTACGCCATTTCCGTCACCCAATACTTCAACTGTTTCTGTATTGTGAAGGATTTCGATATTCGGAGTGTTTCTAACACGGTCAGCCATAATCTTGGAAGCACGGAATTTCTCCGTACGAACCAACATCGTTACTTTCTTACATAATTTAGAAAGATAATGTGCTTCTTCACAAGCAGAATCTCCCGCACCTACGATCACAGTTTCCTGTCCGCGGTAGAAGAATCCGTCACAAACCGCGCAAGCAGAAACTCCACCTCCGATTGAAAGGTAGTGTTGTTCGGAAGGTAATCCTAAGTATTTTGCGGAAGCTCCAGTGGAAATAATCACTGTTTCAGCATGAATTTCACGACCATCTTCAGCCCAGCATTTGTGAATCGGGCCACTGAAATCAACCTTTGAAATAAATCCTGAGCGAACATCTGTTTCAAAACGTTTTGCCTGTGCTTCCAGTTGAACCATCATTTCCGGTCCTGAAATTCCGTCCGGATATCCCGGGAAGTTCTCAACTTCGTTGGTCGTCGTTAACTGTCCTCCGGGTTGCATTCCCTGATACATTACAGGTTTCATTTCAGCTCTTGCAGCGTAGATTGCTGCTGTATATCCTGCGGGACCTGAACCAATGATCAGGCACTTTACTTTTTCAGCACTCATGTTTGTTTTATCGTTTTTTTAGTTTGAATCAAATACAAAATTAGGGTTTTCCTGTTTCAGAAAGAACCCCTTACAATATCCTGTTTTCGGGTAGGAATCCAAGGTTATTTTTTACAGTAGTAAATGAAGGCAGGTGGAAAATTTGCCGGAGTAAATGCAATCTCGACATGTTTGAAAAACTGTTTGATGTTCTTTTTCGCATTCAATGAATATTGAAACTGAACATACAACGAATTTGCATGCATTGCCCGATGGCTTTCTTTCAGAATTCCATTTTTTAAATCTTCCGGGAAATTCGCAAGCGGGAGAGAGGATACAACTGCATCTGCATGAGTCAATCCTTGTTTTTGTAGGTATTCCCCAATCTTCTCCGCCGAATCATGAATTAAGATCACACGCGGATCTTTGAACTCTTTTTTGAGCATGTTCATAAAACTGTCATTGAGTTCAAAAACCAAAAGAACACCGTCCGGACTTAACTTCTGAAGTATTTTTCGTGTGAAAACTCCGGTTCCGGGACCTAATTCCACAATGACTTTAGCTGTTGAGAAATCAATTTTCTCTAACATTTTCTTTGCTAAATATTTTGAACTCGGGGCCATCGCTCCGACCATTTTACGTTCTTTCCAGAAATTACGTATAAATGAACGCTTATCAGACATTTTCTCTTGTTTCTTTGAGTGCGAATTTACCATTATTGATCACTCCGTAAACAAATCCGTTCAATTGTTTATTCAACGCAGGTGTGTTCGTACATGGTATAAGCAGGTCTTCATTTGTGAAAACCCACGGTTTTTCCGGGATAAATAACGAAAGATCTGCGATTGACTGGTCTTCAAGCGATTTAGTATCCAATGATAATAATTCACGCCCTTTTTCAGTCAAAGCTCTCACAACCAGTTCCAAATCAAATTCCGGGCAAGCTCCCAATTCTCCGAAGAGTGTTTGAAGCGTACTGTTTCCGTAATTGGCATGATCGAATTCCAAATCTGTTTCTTCCGTATCGTTTGGTCTGTGATCTGAAACAATGCAATCGATTGTTCCGTCTTTCAATCCTTCCCAAAGTGCCATTCGATCTGTTTCTCTTCGAAGTGGTGGCATTAATTTGAAATTCACATCGAAATCCAGAACAGCAGTTTCGTTGTAGATCAAATGTTGTGCATGAACGTCTGCGGTAATATTTAATCCTTTTGCTTTTGCCTTGCGGATCAACTCCACAGACTCTGCATTTGCAATTCCGGTTGAATGTAAATTTCCGCCGGTATATTCCAGCAAACGCAAATTGCGCTCCAATTCAATCACTTCACTGATAGAAGGATCTGCTTTCAAACCTGTTTTGGTAGAAGCTTCGCCTTCATTCACCATTCCTCCGCCGGAAATGGACTTGTCGTGAGCAAAACCAACCACAATTCCATCAAAATTCTTAGAGTAGAGCAAGGCTCTGTACATGATTCCGCCATTTACGGGAACCAGATCATCTGAGAACAGACGAACTCCGGATTGGAACATATCGTACATTTCAGCCAGCGCTTCTCCTTGATTTTTCTTAGTGATACAGCCCATCGGATGAATGGAAGTAACCGCATTTTCACCTCTTCGTAAAACATATTCCACGCTGGTTTTGTTGTCCAAAACCGGTTTGGTGGAAGGAAGAACAGCTACATGCGTAAAACCACCGAAACTAGCAGCATCCAAACCACTTTGAATAGTTGATTTGTGCTCTTCTCCCGGATCTGCAAAATGTGCTTTTAAATCGACCCAGCCTTTCGAAATATGCAGGTTTTCTTCCTGAATCTCGAGTTCACAGGATTTGTTGATTTTTTCTGCAATTTCATGGATTTTTCCATCTTCCAGATAGATATCCACTGTTTTACCATGCCACTTCGAGCTTTTATCGATAACTCTTACTTGTCGAATGAGTAATTTCATATCTTATTTCTTGTAGAAAATTAGCAATGCCATTTCGCACAGGACGAAAATTCCTGCAAAGAAAACAAACCAAATCCATAAGTCATAACTCTCTCCGATTTCCAGAAGAGAAGCGCTATTCCAATTGGATCCATCCTGAATGTTATTGACTTGAATTCCGGCTTGCTGAAAACTGGTTTTAATTTCTTCGGTAGTAGATTCGGCAGTCTGAGATTCCAGTCGATTGTAATTCATTGAAACGATTCCTTTGTTCTTTCCTTCTTGTTGAATGCTGTAATTCCCTGCTTCGAGAATCCGGATAGCTTCCAGACCTTGAACGGAAATATAGGATCGTTTGTTTTTGGTGAATAAAACCGGGATATAATCAATGGATTCTTGTTTTAAATGAACCGGATTATCGCCATTAGCTACATTATTTACCGGATAACTTCCATCAGAACCGATAATGAGATAATACGGATTTTGTCGTTGACTCAGATTCCCGACATGCAGTAGAAGCGTCGAAAACAACTGATTGCTTGTAAATGTGCTGAATTCCTGTTTCAGAGAAGTAGAGAAGAGGTAAGATGCCCCTTTTCCGGTACTCTTTACAAAAAACGGAGTTCCGTTTTGGTAATTGATCAGATTGCTGGAAAGTGTTTTCGAATGGTTGATCAAACGATACGCTTTGGCTACCGCAGGAAGTGAAATGTTATCCGGTTTTCCTTCAAAAATTCCCTGAAAGAAAGGATCTTTGATATTCAGTTTTTGAACGGATAAACCAACGGTTTGGATTCCGTTAATTGTTGGAAGCGCCAGTTTTTCCAGACTTGCATTCCATCCGGTGGGTGAAACATTGGTTCCCGGAATCAATAGAATGGAACCGAATTCCTGATGATAAGATTCCAGAGAAGTACTCAAACTGCTCGGGATCTGATTCAAACCGTTTAATACGATCAAATCGTGATCTTCCGGATTTTCCTGAGAAGCCTGGTTCGTGGTGACTTCTTTTATTTTGTAAAAATCATCGAGTCCGTATACGATTCCGACGTTATTTACAGCATCTTCTCCGTTAATGATCAGGACAGAACTGCTTTTCTTCACTTCGTAGTTGAAATAGAATGAATCGTCCTGAGTCATTTGTTTGTCGTTGATGGAAACTTTTCCTTTAACAATTCCTGCTTCCTGATTGAAATAGTTCAATTGAAGGGTATCAGAGCCAAATGCGGGAAGTTCTGCAAATAAATCGCGCTTCATTTTCCCGATTTGCACATTGACAACCGCCGATTCAATTGCTTCTTTTCCGCTGTTTACTACCCTGATAGAAAGCGTTTGGGAAGAACCCATTTTCTGAATCGGTGTTTCAAACCAAAGCGTGTCGATGTACAAATTCCCTGTGTTTTGAGGATTCAGAACCAGCGGAGAAACAGATGGAATTGATTTAAACTTTTTAATTGATTGAGTGGTTTTATCTTTTTGAAAATCAGACAGAAAAACTAAGGTTGGTTTGCTTTTAATGTTTCCTTCCTTTTGAGCGTCTTCAATCCATTGATTCCAAAAAGAAAGAACTTCCTCTCTGGATCGGTAAATAGGAGAGTAGTTGATCTTTCCAACCTGGTCAACGAATTTCACCTGAGTCAGCGTTTGTTTTTCATTTCCGCTCAATTCATTGGTAAACAAAACGTATTGTGTGTTTCGGGGAGCTTTCTCAACGATAGATTCTGCCAGCGTTTTTGCTTGTGCAAGCAATTCTCCCTGACTACCGATTCGAGACATGGAAAAGGAATTGTCCACATAAACACCAATGAGCTGAATATCTTTTTTACTTGAATCCGAATTTGGAAAATAGGGTTGAGCAAAGGCAACAACCAGACATGTAAATGCTAAGATTCGCGCCAGTAAAATCAGTAAATGCTTGAGTTTTCCGGGATTCTTTTGCTGTTGCTCCACCGATTTTACGAAGGCAATGCTCGAGAAATAAACGGTTTTGTATTTTCGAAAATGGAAAAGGTGAATGAGTATTGGAATGACCAAAACCAGTAGGGCGAACAAAAATTCAGGATAAACCCATTTCATGGTGCTAAGATAATTATGAATTGCGAATTACGAATTATGAGTTGCGAGAGTTTTCCCTGATTTTTGAACAATTTACCACCCTTTAACATTTATCAAAAGCAGGCTGCTTCTCGATACACCTTCACCGCGTTACGGCACTCGAAGTGACAGCCTGAAAATTTCGAGTCGTTCCCGATATATCCCGCTCATGTCTGTTCGAGTTTCCCGACATTTTCAAGTCGGGAAGTATCGAGAACTGCATACGGGACTACTGAACTGACCTTAATGATTCGACATTACTTAAATCCTTCAAAAGCTCCCAGTCCGAATAAAGCAAAGTCGTATTTGCACGGATCCTGAGAATCGAATTGAGTCAACTGTTCCTGAATTTCAGCAACACTGCGCCAATCGTTTTGAGTTCTGGTGAGAATTCCCAGTTTTCTGGCAACGTTTCCTGTGTGAACATCGAGTGGAAGATGCAGTTCCGACATGGGAATGTTGTTCCAGATTCCGAAATCTACTCCGGATTCATCTTTGCGAACCATCCATCTCAAAAACATATTGATGCGCTTTGCTGACGATCCTTTTTGCGGATTGGCAATGTGTTTCTGGGTTCTGTGAGGAAAAGGCTCTTGCGTAAATGTATTCCGGAATGAAACGATTCTTCCCTGAATTCCGGGAATTTCGGAATGTTCTTTAAATGCGGCTTCCAAACCGTTATGTTGCTCGTAAATGCGTCTCAGAGAAACAAAAAATGCGTTCAGATCATCGCTGTTGAATGTGCGGTGAACGAAACTGTGTTTTTGCTCTTCGTAGTTTAAAACGTACTCGTATGGTTTGAAATTCATGATTTCAAGAAGTCGTTCTCCGCTTTTGATAATCGCAGTGCGATTTCCCCATGCGAGTGTTGAAATCAGAAATGCGCTGATCTCAATATCTTCTTTTTGCGTGAATTGCTTCGGAATTTGAATCGGGTCGGTCTGAATGAAGTCAGTTTGATTGTACAATCCTACTTTTTCGTCCAGAAAGACTTTCAGTTCTTCTTGTGTAAAAGATGTTTTCATTTCAGAGATCCGTCCGCCATTACAATTGATCGATCTGCCATTTCCGCCAATAGATTGTTGTGCGTAACGATGACAAATGTCTGCTTGAATTCTTCCCGCAAATCGAAAAACAGTTGATGTAACTCAGCTGCGTTTTTGGAATCCAGATTTCCGGAAGGCTCATCTGCAAAAATGATATCCGGTTCATTCATCAAAGCTCTGGCTACGGCTACACGCTGCTGTTCTCCTCCGGAAAGTGCCGTCGGTTGATGACTTTCGCGGTTTTGGAGTCCGAGTTTCTTTAGAAGTACAGCTGCTCTTTCTTTAGACTCAGACATGCTTTTTCCACCAATCAATGCCGGCATGATCACATTTTCCAAAGCGGTAAATTCGGGAAGCAATTGGTGAAACTGAAAGATAAATCCGATTTTTTCATTTCTGAATTGAGCAAGTCCTTTCGAACTCAGATCAAAGGGATTTATGCCATTTAAAGTCAGTGTTCCGGAGTCCGGTTTATCCAAAGTACCCAAAATTTGAAGCAGGGTTGTTTTTCCTGCTCCCGACGAACCGACAATCGAAACAATCTCTCCGGATTGAATTTCCAGATCGATTCCTTTCAGAACTTCGAGTTGGCCATACTTCTTTTGGATTCCTTTTGCAATAAGCATATTACTTATCCAGTTTTAAAGAATGTCCCATTTTCTGAACCTTTGTTTGCAGGTATTTCTCGTTGTGAACGTTGCGACCTACTTCAATCGGAACATTTTCAACGATCTCCAAACCGTATCCAACCAAACCGGTACGTTTTTTCGGGTTGTTCGACATCAAACGGATTTTTGAAATTCCCAAATCGTGTAAGATCTGAGCTCCGATTCCGTATTCGCGTTCATCCGACTTAAATCCAAGTTTCAGATTTGCTTCAACGGTGTCGTATCCTTCTTCCTGTAATTTGTATGCTTTCAATTTGTTCAAAAGTCCGATTCCACGGCCTTCCTGATTCAAATAAACGATTACTCCTTTTCCTGCTTCTTCAATCATTTTCATTGAATGGTGCAGTTGCGGGCCACAATCGCAGCGGCAAGAGCCGAAAATATCTCCTGTCAGACAAGAAGAGTGCATGCGGACCAAAATCGGTTCATTCGGTTCCCAGGTTCCTTTTGTCAAAGCCAAATGTTCTTGTCCGTTTGACTTAACAGAGTAGGCAACCAATTTGAAATCACCGTGTTCAGTTGGCATTTCGACTTCGATCTCACGTGAAATCAACGATTCATGCTTCATTCGGTAAGCTACCAAATCTGCAATTGAAATCAATTTCAAATCGAATCTCTTTGCTATTTCGAACAATTGTGGCAAACGCGACATTGAACCGTCTTCGTTCAGAATTTCAACCAGAATTCCTGCCGGTTTGAAACCTGCCATACGAGCCAAATCTACAGCTGCTTCTGTGTGTCCTGTTCTTTGTAAAACACCGCCTTTCTTTGCACGAAGTGGAAAAATATGCCCCGGTCGACCTAAATCTTCTGGTTTGGTATCTTCCGAAACCAATGCTTTGATTGTCTTCGCACGGTCGAAAACAGAAATTCCTGTTGTACATCCGTGACCAATTAAGTCAACGGAAACAGTAAATTGTGTTTCGTGAAGTACCGTGTTATTTGTAACCATGAGGTTTAATTCCAATTCGTTACATCTGGATTCCGTCAAAGGAGTACAAATGAGTCCTCTTCCGTGCGTCGCCATGAAATTGATCATTTCAGGAGTTACTGTTTCTGCTGCTGCAATAAAGTCTCCTTCGTTCTCACGATCTTCATCATCCACAACAATAATAACTTTTCCGGCTTTTATATCTTCAATCGCTTCTTCGATTGTATTTAACTTTCCTGACATAAGGTTTAATAAAGTACCACAAATTTACTCCGAATTCTGCAATGGAGGTAAACTATTTAACTTTTTTAAAGGTAAAGGAAATCCCATTCGGGTCGTTTTTTGCGTTTTCCACCCAAACCTGCATTTTGTTGGCTGTCGGTCTTGCGTAAACGATCCTTTTCGGAAAGGGATTTTGATTGTTCACAAATGTTAAAGTGTCTGTATTGACATACTTTTTACAAGTAAACATCAGGGTGTCTTTTCCAATGACGATTTGGTAACAGAGCACATTGTTTTGCTCAAAAATGCAGAGTTTTTCCTTTTGGAATTTGTTTTCGTAGAACATGTAGTTCTCACCTCTGATACATTGATTTTCAATCTTCCAGTTTTCGTGGATACTCTCTTTGTCGAGTGTGGTAACCCAATTGCCTTGAATCCAGTGCGGAAGGTTGTTTTTATCGGAACAGGAGTAGAGTGAAAGGGTACTTATGATGAGGGCGCTTGTAAAAGTTGTAATAGTTTTGATGTTTGTTTTTCCCATGAATAGTGTAATTCGATGTAGTTCTTTCCTTTTAGTGCAATCGAACTAAAATTACCTTCATTAACTAAACCTTCGGTTATTTTTTCGACAAAAGTAGGGATATCTTCTGCCAACAGGATGTTTTCATAGTTTACACCTCCCAATGCATTGTTAGACAGAGAGGTAGTTATACACGGAAGTCCGCTTGCCATGGCTTCCAGGAGTTTGTTTTGAAGCCCGGTTCCGATAAAAAGTGGCGCCACAAATAATCGGGAACGTTGATAACTGATACGGATATCATCTACCCAGCCAGTTACGTGGATGTTTTCTGATTGCAGATCGAGTACTTTTTTTACCGGATTCGCACCCGAGAGCAGTAACCTGCATGAAATTCCTTTCTGATGAATTCGCGGAAGAATTTCTTCTGCCAGACACAAAGCTGCTTCAATATTGGGAGCGTAAGAAAAATTGCCTGTGAAAACAAGGTCGTAATCCTTCTGAATTGATAAGGTTTCAAAGAATGAATCGTCAATTCCGTTCGGAACCACGATCATTTTCTTGTTTTCCGGATGATAAATGAGTTTCCGGTCTTGTTCGGAAATGATCGTTTTATTTTC
>RCUP01000803.1_pt1 | contig 21365 bp, 16 predicted proteins | sample 2166341 | NCBI WGS metagenome assembly RCUP01 (sample SAMN09932325, study PRJNA488358) | compost metagenome | isolation source: compost soil in succinonitrile-enriched | place: Germany: Experimental Botanical Garden | reverse complement strand
GAAGGATGTTCTTACACGCCTGCCGACGCAGCGTGCGAGTGAGATTACCGAACTGCTACCGCACAGGTGGGCGCCCGTTTAATCACACAAGGTGTGTTGGGCGGACGCTTACGCGAGAGCGACAGCACTAACCATATGATCGATTCTAGCGAGTGCGCGTAACCATCCGGACAAGTCATCTACCCATCGATAAAAATTGACAGAGGGCCAGATCCGCCCTTGAGCTCTGGGCCCCAAGAACTGGTGCTTCGCTGGATCACCCGGTAGCGGACGAGCGAAATCGATCGGTTGCGGCGATAAGAGGGTGCCGGGCTAATCACATAAGGCGTGATGGCCAGACTTATGCCGCCAATCGCCGAGCCAACGGGATGAAAGTTCTGGTGCCTGACACACGTTTAATGTTGGGCCAAGTACCACGATTACGATTTTGATACCTAGAACTGCCTGCCGTATTACCTAAACTGGTGGCACATTCATCAGAAGGACGGAAGCGTGGTGCTGACCGATCATAAAATGCCGACACTGGGCTACATCAACAAGGTGGCGTGCGATTGTTTAGGGCTATGGGCCAGCGATAATAACGACATTACCTTCACGGTTCCCGCAACCGAAAAGAGCCGGCGCGCGGCACTGCACGAAGCGTTCGAGGCTATAAAAAAAGCAGACGGTGTATACGGCTCGCTAAATGAATTGATGGCCGTCACTACGCAAATGGCCCCGCAAAAAGCCACGCTTACCAAAAAAGACAAAACTGTTCATGCTTGGGTCCAGGAGCTGGCCCGTTCCGACTTTGGCTCGCATGATGAGTTTGTCGAGCTCGGGAAATATATCGAAGCGTTGATCGAGGAGCGGTATGCCCGATATGGTGTCTCGCAACTTGCGGTCTGCTTTTACCAATCAGCGACGATGTACTATCGCGAATTCCTAAGAGAGTGTCCTGCCACCCAGGCGAATCCTTATCATCATTTTCTCGCACAAACACTCACGCGATTGGTCAGAACCCTGGTCGCCGAGTCCCCCGCAGGCACGATTTGGCCCTGCGCGACTCTCGCAGAAAGCCAGTGGCCATTAGTCGACTTCCTTGACTCTGCCTTGAGCGAATGCGGTGTCTCCCGGCATAAGCTGTACCAGTTTCATCAAAGTGCCAAAACCCCAGATGTAACCGACGCCGAGGTGTGGGCGCGCGACCTTAAATCAACGCTCACTGACACAAAGTCAAAACAGACCGTGGGCCGTTTCTCCAAACACAACAAGATCAAGTTCGCCCGCGTATTCGACACCGTGCGGCCCCTGGCGTATCTGCTGAGAGACAAGGTCGATGAACATACGTTTTCGACCCAGGCCTTTTCGGCGTTCATCTGCCACAACCTCACCCTTCAGGTGCTCGAATGCGGAGCCACTGAACTGTCCGCGCAAAGCGCGTCTTATCCGCAGCCAGGCACAGTGAGTAGCCGACTGCCAGTGACCGATACACTGGACATGTTGTTTGAAAACGCTGACCCTGCGGATGGAGCCGTCATTGAAGCTTCGCTGGAAACCTATCGGCAATATGCACAAACTCTCAGGCTGTGGAGCAACCTTGCAGAGAGCGATACCCGCATTCCCACCGCGCTGGACTACTGGTACGGCCCGTCCTTCGACTCGCTAAGCATCGACCGCTGGTATAACTGCACCCCCGCCTCGCCAGTGTGGATGAATGAATGGCGGGCAGCGGTGGAGGCTATGTCGTCAGGGCGCGATGACCTAGCACTCGAACACTTTCAGAATGCCTTAGCGGGCGCCAAATACACGGCTGGGCCGCTGTTCATTCCGCTTTACCTTGATATATGCGCATTCTGCAAACGCCAGTACCAACGGCTGCGCACGATCGGGGAAGAGGCAGAGTTCGATAGCCTATATGAGCCGCTGGGTGGGCAAGCCTCCAAGTACTCAGGCTTGATGGGATACACCCCTGCACACTACCGAGACGCAGACACATTGATGCCGAGGATATTGTTGCGCTATAAAAACTCTCGCATTATTCGCAAGATAGATTCGCTGGTCTGACGTATAACCTCGCGCTGACATTAAGCCTGGAGGAGTCTATGATCGGTAATACGGTAAGTATTCCGTCGCAACTAAAATCCAGTCCTAAAAGGGGTGCTCTTACATGCCCGTTTTGGCAGTTATATTTGATGCATTCGGCACGCTGGTAAAAATAGGTGTTGGAACAAATCCCTACCGGAAGATCCTAAAAATCGGAATCGAACAAGGTCGAAGACCCAAAGTCAGTGACGCGGAGGATCTACTGTCTATGTCCATGGACCTTAGACAAGCCGCGGAGTATTTTGGAATCACTGTTGAGAACAGGTACATGATTCGACTTGAGGAAGGGCTTCATGAAGAGTTGGCCAGCATCCAGGCTTATTCTGATGGAGTCGCTGCTGTGGCAGCTCTCCAGGCTGCTGGCGTAAAGGTTGCGGTTTGCTCCAATCTTGCCCAACCATATGCATCTGCAATCGAAAGGCTTTATCCACATTTGGATGGTTACGCCTACAGTTTTGCGATCGGAGCAATCAAACCATCATTCAAAATCTATCAGCATGTGACACAGCTCGTTGGTGTGCTACCTGGAGAATCGTGGATGATTGGCGATTCAAAGAGATGTGATTGCGATGGCCCCATAGAATTTGGTATGCAAGGAGCCTATTTAAATCGGGCCGGCGGTGGGCACTTTGTGACGCTACAGCCGTTTGCAGCAAAAATCCTGAAAATAAGAAATCAGACTTGAAAGCAAAATAAGTCGGCTCTCAATTGATCGGAAACTACATTCAAGATTAGATCACCTATTTATTGATAAGAATAGTAACCAAGCATCGGCAAGAAAAATCATTCGCGTAACTTTCATGGTTTTCCTGCTGTAGCAAGATGAGCCACTAATTTTTACTCCGACGCCATACATATTGTCGGCAGCGGGCATTTAAAAGACCAGGGCCCGCTAAAGGCAAAAAACCTTCTTCTTGCAATTTGACTGTAATTCTTACTCTGGGTGCATTCAGAATCAGCGCAGCTTCTGGGGCGAGAATATAGTTTCGTTTGAAATGTTGTATCGCTTCAAGACTGACAGCAAAGGTGGATCGTCGTGAGCATTGAACTATGTCGCTTCTCAGCCAGCCAAGGCGTACCATTGCGTAAGCTACCTGGCGTCAGTAACAGCTTGTTTAGCCTGCGCAACCTGTTGCACTACGGAAGTGGTAGACAGAACTTGCTGAACGCCCCATAGCAGCACGCCTTTCGGTCCCTGCGCAGCGCAAGCACTAATCCGACAGTCTCAGCCTGATCAGGGTGGGCTTCGATATACGGATTGATGGCCGACAGATATTCGTTTAGCTCTTGCAGAGGATTAGGATGAACAGTTGCCGGCTCAAGATTGTGGGGCTAAGCAAGACCATCACTATGCCTCAGCTGCCGTGCATGGTGGAGGACTTAGTGGACTCAGGTTCGCTTCCTTTGCCAGTCTAACGGCTATACCTGTGGACAACGGAAGCTTTGCAAATCAGCGTTCCTTCGGTGGATCTGATGTTGTCAGCTGCGGTCGTTGATAGGGCTGTGCGACCTGCTCATCTTTCAAGTAGAGAAAGTCACTGGTTGCTGAACAGATGGATAGCTACGCGGTTCAATGAGTCACCGGATAAAAAGGTCTGACTGATCGATCCAGACGTCCGTTCCTTGATGACGCGCTGTACAGGAAATCTCCACTACTCGATTGGTATTGGGTTTTCTGCGCTAGGACGCGAAGATGAAGTCACTAAGGCATATAAGAAGGCGCTTCAGCACATGCTCCGCTACTTTTATTAGTCAGTACAATTGATGAGGCACGTCTGAATAGCCGGACAAAACTAACGCTTCACTTCTCGATGCATCGCGTCGCGGGTTTCTAAGAACAGGTTGCGCACCAATTGCTGGGCTTTCGTCAAACCCCGGTCAGTCATCCAGATCAAGCCAATGTCAATGGCGACATTGGAAAAATGCAGCGGCAAGATCGATAACAGGCCGAGCTGGACGAAGTGGCGTGCAACACCTTTGGTAAGAAAACCGGTTGAGTCAGTTTGCTGCAACACACCAATATTGGTCAGCGTAGAAATGGACTCCACACTGCGACGTGAAAGGCTTACGTTATTTTGCCTCAGCGCATCCTCGATACTATTGTGGGTGGAGGCCACGGTGGCAGGCAGGACCATGGGAAAATCATTCAGCATCTCCCAGCTTAACGACGGTTCTATGGTTAACGGGTGATCGGCCCTGGCAACCACCACAATCGGATCCTGGTAAAGCAATTCAGTCATGAATTCGGCGCCAAAGGGACGTTGGCGCAAATTGCCGATCAGCAGGTCGATGTCGCCGGCACGCAACATGCGCAAGAGAATCTGGGTGTGGGCTTCAACGACCGAAACACTCACTTCGGTGGACTTGGCCTCCAGCATGGCAATGAATTTCGGCACCAACAGCACCGCAGCGGCGGGCAATACTCCCAAGGAAACTCGGGTGACTCGACCTTCGCGAATATCCAGCATCTCATCTCGTGCACTGATCATCTGCTCCAACACTCGGCGTGCGTGGCGGATCAGGCAGGCACCGTGCTCTGTGGGTTCGAGGCCGCGTTGAGTCCGCTCGAACAGCGCAACTTCTACACCGGCTTCGAGGGTGGCAAGTGTCTTTGAAATCGCGGGCTGACTGACGTTGAGGTAGCTTGCGACCTTGCCGACGCTGCGCAAGTCGTCGAGTGCGACCAGCAGTTCGAGATGCCGTAACTTGAGGTTGGCACGGATGTACCAATCGATTTGAGACATCTGATTCTCCCAGTCATTACGTGATCCAGCGGTTTGCGCCTCCTTTCAAGCTTAACGCAACTAACGCGAAGCAGGGGTTACCCACATGGCGGCAGCAGGTAAACCTTGGGAATAACAAAGATCAGCCCTCCTTGACGACATGGTTGCGCAACACACCAATGCCTTGGACTTCGACCTCTACAGCATCGCCATCCTGCATGAACACTGGAGGTTCACGGCGGAAACCTACGCCTCCCGGGGTGCCGGTAAGTATCACGTCACCAGGTTCCAGGGTCGTGTAGGTGGAGATGTACTCGATCAGCTTGGGGATCGGAAACAGCATCAGGTCGGTTGTGGTGTGCTGCATCACCACACCATTGAGCCGAGTGGTGAGGCTCAACAAGCTGTCTGGCTGCAGTTCGTCACTGGTAACCATCCACGGACCGAACCCACCGGTCGCTGGGAAATTCTTGCCCGCGGTCCACTGAGTACCGTGGGCTTGCCAGTCGCGGATCGAGCCATCGTTATAGCAGGCCAAGCCCGCCACATGCTCCAGCGCACGTGCCTGGCTGATGCGCCGACCAGCCTTGCCGATGATCACCGCAATCTCGCCCTCGTAATCGAAGGCGGCGGACTCACGCGGGCACACTAATGCGCGCCCATGCCCGGACTGCGAGTCGGCGAAACGGACAAACATGGTCGGCTCGCTGGTCACGGCGCGCTTGACCTCCTCTCGGTGGGCCGCATAGTTCAGGCCTACACAGATAATCTTGCCGGGGTTAGGGATCACCGGCAGGTTGACCACATCACGCAGCTGGTAATCGGCCTCGACCGATCCGGCCAAGCCTTCGAATTGTTTCAACTCGCCGCTGGCCAAGGCGCTCTTGAGGTCAGGACAACGCTGACCCAGACGCGAGCTGAGGTCGTAGATGTACTCGCCTTCGACAATGCCATAACTTGCGCGATGGCTGGTTACGTACGACATCACTTTCATGATCAGGCCTTCTCGCCGCTGCAGTTCAGATAGGCAGTGGCTTCGATTTCCAGCAGAATCTGCGGCTTCGCCAACGAGCTGACTTCCACCAGCGTGCAGGCAGGGAAATCACCGCTGAAGAATTCTTCCCGAGCCTTCCAGACTTGAGTGTTGTTGCCAATTCGGGTGACAAAGATGGTCATCTTCACCACGTCGTTCATCACGCCACCGGCTGCTGTGACCAGATCCTTGATCTTCTGGAAAACCACCATGGCCTGATCATATTCGTTTTCGCCAAGCACTGTTTCGCCGTCTTGCGCGCGAGCGGTCATGCCGGAAACGAACACCATATCGCCGACTTTCAGACAGTTGGACCATAGCTTGTCGCGCGGCTCGCGGACTGCCGGGCAAGTGATACGTTGCTTTTGCATAGTCGATTCCTCGTGAGGGTGCTTCACCTGGAAGCCCCTTTTTTATGTTCAAAGTTCAGGATTCAGAGTTGGATCTTGCTGTCCCAAGGTGTGGTGCCGCTCCAGTTGATGCAGACGCTTTGGCGGCGCATATAACCCTTCCAGGCGTCGGAACCAGCGGTACGACCTCCACCGGTTTCCTTCTCGCCACCAAACGATGCACCCACATCGGCGCCGGTGGTGCCCATGTTGACTTTGGCAATCCCGCAGTCGTTGCCTGCAGCAGAAAGGAACAGTTCGATGTTGTACAGGTTGGTGCTCTGGATGCCCGCGGCAAGTCCCTGGGCTACACCGTTATTGATCTCGATAGCCTCTTCAATGCTGTCGTAGGTCAACAGGTAGATCACTGGCGCGAAGGTCTCACGCTGCACGCACGGCCATTGCGGCTGGCAATGGCTGATCAGCGTCGGTTCTACAAAGTAGCCATCGCGCTGGATGCGTTTACCGCCGAACAGCAGCTTGCCGCCAAGCTCCAGGGCTTCTTCGATCGCGCTGTGATAGTGGTCCATGGCTGCGGCATCGATCAGCGGTCCCACCAGCGTATCGGCCTCATTGAAGTGGCCGATTTTGATCTGTGCAACCGTTACCTTGAGCAGCTCCACCAGTTCATTGACGATGGAGGTGTGGGCGATGACTCTGCGCGCACTGGTGCAGCGCTGGCCAGTGGTACCCATTCCGCTGAAGGCGATGGAGCGCGCGGCCTGCTTGAGGTCGGCGGTTTCATCGACAATGATCGCGCTGTTGCCCGAGCACTCGAGTGAGTAGCGACGGCCCAGGGTCGAACCAACGATTTTGGCGACCTTCTTGCCGACATCTGTAGAGCCGGTGAACGAAACGAGGGCGACGCGGGTGTCGCTGACCAGTTTCTCGGCAATGCGATCATCACCCGGGATGAAGAGTGAGAACACGCCCTCGACACCAAACTCTTCCATGGCTTGCACGGCTAGGCGCTGTACGGCAATGGCAGTCAACGGTACTTTCGGGCTTGGCTTCCAGATAACGGTGTTGCCGGCAATGGCCGACAAAAAGCCGTTCTGCGCCCACACCGCCGCCGGGAAGTTGTAGGCGGAGATCACTCCGACCACACCTACCGGCAGCCACTGGTCATACATGCGGTGCTTCTCGCGCTGCGATTGCTGGGTAAAGCCGTAGAGCATGCGCGACTGCCCGGCAGCCAGGGTCGCCATGTCGATCGACTCTTTCAGTTCGGCGCGGCACTCGGGCAGGGTCTTGCCGGTATCCAGGGCAATGATACCGGCCAGTTGCTCCATGTTTTCTTCCATCAACTCGCCGATGCGAAGCACCAATTCACCCCGCCGTGGTGCAGGGACCATGCGCCAGCTTTTTTGTGCCTCGTACACGGCGCTGATGATTGCCTCGTAATCTTCTGCGGTCGCGCCGGCGACCTTGGCCACTAGCCGGCCATCGGCGGGGCAGAGGGCGTCGAAGGCGTAACGGCCTTCGGTGGGCAACCAGCCCTGGCCCGGAACGAAACCGCCGGTGGCGACTTCACCAATGCCGAAGTGCTCAAGCACGCGTTGGGTATCGAACATTCTATTCTCCAATCAATCAGTTTCCGCATAGCGGCGGAGTTAGTCTTTTTTAGCGAGGAAGCCGCCGATGGATTCATCGGTGTGGAAAACCGGCTTCTCGTCGTAGTGAGGGCCGTCATAGATTTCGATGAGCACACTGCGCTGATGGGCGACGGTCGGCCCATGCGGATTGCCTTTGGGGTTCATGTAGAAACTGCCCGGTTTGAGGCGCATGCCGACGTCGATGTACTCGTACTCGCCTTCGAGGCAATACATGAACTGGTTGGAGGCATGCACGTGCTTGACCGGGATTCGCCCGCCCGGCTCGTATTCGAGCAAGGCAATGGAGGCTCCGGTTTCCTCGTTCTTCCACAAGAAGTACTGGCGAAAGCCATAGTCCGGGAAGTTGATCCACAGCTCAGGATCCAGGTCCGTGCTGTGGATCAGCAGTTCCAGGCTCTTGAAGTCGATGGGGGTGGTAATACTCTTCATGCGTTCACTCCTTCGGCAAACGGCAGTGGCGGCCGTCCGGCGGCGACCCATTGCTTGTATTCGGCGAAGCTTTCCGATGTTGCGGGAAACAGGCCGAGAATCGAGCGCCCGCGTTCGATGTGCAGGGCCGCGAAGGACTCGTACTCCACGGCAGCCAAGGCTTGCTCTGAAATCTCCTCGACCAGATGACGAGGTATGCAAACCACGCCTTCGCCGTCACCGACGATCACATCACCCGGGTAAACAGCCACACCGGCGCAACCGACCGGGCCGTTGAGCTCGACAGGGTGCAGGGCAATGGGGGTAGCAGGCGGAGCACTCTGGCGCTGGAAGCAAGGCAATCCGGTATCGCGGATCGCCGGGGCGTCGCGGTAACCGCCATCGGTGACAACACCCGATACGCCTCGGTATTTCAGGCGTGCGGCCATCATGTCGCCCATGGCCGCAGCGCGCACGCTGTTGCCCGTATCAATGACCAACACCGAGCCTTGCGGACATTCCTCAATGGCCAGGCGATGCAAATTGTCGTTGCGCGCATAATTGTCCATGCTGTCCAGGTCCTCCCGGGCAGGGATAAAACGCAGCGTGTAGGCTGGACCTACCATTTGCCCTTGCTCCGGCGACAGCGGTGCCAAACCGAGCAAATACACATTGCGAAAACCGCGTTTGAACAAGGCGTTGGCGATGTTCGCGGTGCCGACCCGCATCAACCGTTGACGGATTTGCGAGGCGAGCGGGGCCATTGCCTGATTAACAAGCAAGCTCAGGTCGTTCATGAATGTCTCCTGCGGGTGCGTAGATTCACACCCGCGGTGTACCGGTTACTGGAAGAATTCCAACGGTGGCTCCATGCCCCACTGGGTGGTCTCGCAGGCGGTACCGTTGAAGGTGCCGGGTTGGAAACTGGCATCGCACACATCGCCATCGGTGTAGTGTTCGATACGGAAACCGTTGGGGTCTTTCCAGTAATCGAAGACCTGGCTGCCAAGCAAGTGGCGGCCGACCCCGACATCAAGCGTCCAGCCCTGTTGCAACAAGTAGTCATGGGCGCACATCACCGCGTCCAGGTCTTCGACCTCGAACGAGCAATGGTGCACCCCGACCCAGTCCGACTGCAGGACCAACAGGCAATGGTGGTCGACCGGTTCCGCACCGCGATCAAGGCGCAGGAAGGTGCCAACGATCGGCCCTTGCTCGCCTGGCGGCAGGAAATAGTCCGACGGCAACAAATTGAAACGCTCGTTTAGCCAGCGCACCGACTCGTCATGGTTGCTGACGTGAAGCACGAAGTGCCCCAGACGAATGGCCTGACACGGCGAACTCTTTACCCGGATCGAAGCATTGACGCGCTCTTTGGACCATGCCGCGTTGATGCGGTGACGATCGCGCTGAGGCAGTGGCTCGGCGCGCTCGCGGTTGCAGATGGCACGGATCTCGAAGCCGTCGGGCATATGCATGACAATCTGGTAGCCGCCACCGGGCTCATTGGATGGCTCAACCGGAACGTCATCGAACACCGCCAGATCTTGAAGATCCTTGAGCGATTCAACCTCGAAGGTGGCGCCGACAAAACGAGCCACCGGGCCTTTGCGGGTGACGTAGATGTGATGCTGGCTCGCGGCGCCGCGCATGTACAACGCCTCATCGGTACGAACCGCGCGACTGAGGCCGAAATCGGTGAGAAACCGCTCCATCAGGTCCAGGTCCGGTACCTCGTAGGTCACCTGGGCAACATCGATCACTTTGGTCATGTTCGTCCACTCAATCTAAACGGGGCCCACGCGAGATGGACCCGAAGTATCAGTCAAAATCAGTTCCGCTGTGTTTGCGCAAGCGCCGAATAGCGACCGCAATGGAACAGCAACGGTGCCACCGGATCCTCAGCCAGGCGCAGGGTCTGCACTTGACCGACGAAAAGGGTGTGGTCGCCGCACGGGTGGCTTTCCACCAACTGCGTAGTCAATTGCACGGCCGCGCCGTCGATCACAGGCAGCTCGCCAAGATGTACGAACTGCGGCTGGTGCTCGGGCAGGGGGTTGCCGGCAAAGTGATTACTGGTGTCCAGTTGCTCATCGCACAAAATGCTGATGCCGAAGCCGCCCGCACTTGGAATCTTTTCGTGCATGCGTGCGGTGCAGGCAACGGATACAAGCACCAGCGGCGGCTCGAGCGAGACGGACATGAAGGCGTTGGCCGTCATCGCATGAGGCTGGCCATCGATCTCGGTGGTGATCACCACCACGCCTGTGGCGAACTGACCCATCGCATTGCGGAAGTCGCGGGAACTGAAGTCTTTATGCCTGTCGTTGGCGACTGGTATTTCAAGCAAGGTTGCAGACATTACTCGTTCTCCTGTGCGCGCTTAACGGCGGGTCAGAATGCTGACGTCATCGGGATTGATCAGGTCCGGCACGGTCCAGCCATCCAGGTCGTATTCGTCCATCGCTGTCTGAGCGAAGGCTTGGCACTTGGCAAGCATGCCGGTGCCGCGTGCAGCAAACAGGTTGGTCTGGCGGGTCACATCATTGCTGCCGATGTAGTTGATTTCGTACAGCTCGTGGCGAGCGCCAAACTCGGAACCAATCGCATCCCACAACATTTTCATCACCTTCACGCGTTCGACTGCGTCAGCGCCGCCCGAACCACGGGCATAGGTATCGAGGTAACCCCGAATTTCCGGCGACTTAAAATCAGAGGTATGCGAGTTCAGGTAGATCAGGCCGCTGGCGACGGTTTGTTCAATGATGTTCTTGATCTTTGGCATCGCAAGCTGGTTCAGCACTCGATAGGCACCGGCGAAATGCGGGTCGGGACGGATCATTCCGTTCCACGGCACCGAGCTCTTGGCCATTGCATCGGACAGTGCCCAGAAAGTATTGCGCCAGGCGATGACTTCACCGAGTTGCGACTGCACTCCGTGGAAGGTATGCGCGCCGGTGATTTCCAGAGCGCGGCTGTAGAGGCCGACGAGGAAGTCCATCTTCACTGCAAAGCGCGTGCAGCCGTGCAGCGACGCACGTTCCAGGTAACCCGAGCCAGTGTTGTAGGCATTGGCCTGCTTGAGATTGTTGTGGATGAACACGTCTTCCCATGGGATGAACACATTATCCAGCACGAGGATCGCATCATTCTCGTCCAGGCGGCTGGACAGCGGGTAGTCGAACGGACTGCCGAGCACGGCGGCACGGTATTCGTTGGATACACGCGAGAGCAGCTTAACCCCAGGTGCGTTGGTCGGCATGATGAACACCGGGCAGTAGGCCGGGTCCTGGAAGACCACCGGACCGACGTGACCGACAAAGGTGTAGTGGGTCAGGGCCGACGCGGTGGCTACGACCTTGGCGCCACTGACATAGATACCCGCGTCGGTTTCCTTGGTGACGCGAACGAACACGTCTTTACCAGCGTCGGCGCCTTTATCACGGTCTACTGGCGGATTCATGATCGCATGGTTGATGAACCATGTCTTTTCCTGGGCTTTGCGGTACCAGCGCAGGGCATTTTCTTCATAGCCTTCATAGAAAGCCGCATTGGCGCCGAGGGTGCCGAGGAAGCAACCTTTATAGTCTGGCGAGCGACCCATCCAGCCCCACGCGATGCGCTGCCACTCGGCAATGGCGTCGCGGGATGCAATCTGCTCTTCGACGGTGTGCGCCGCGCGGTAGAAACGATGAGTAAAACCGCCCCATTCGGTTGGAGTAGTCAGAATGTCTTTGCGTGCTGGGTCATGCAGGGCATCGTACATCCGGGCAATCATTCGCGCAGAGTTTCGGAATGCCGGGTGCTCGGCGACATTGTCTACTCGCTCGCCATATATCCAGACTTCTCGGCCATCGTTCAGGCTCTCGAGATATTCCTTTCCGGTAAAAGGAATATAGTCTTTATTGAGACTCTGCTCTGCAGTTGCCGGAATATTGTTGTTAGTGGCGACATTCATTTTATTAAGACTTCCTCTGGTGAGTTGCCGAGGGCGGGAAGATTGAACCAAGTCAGTTATGTGGAAAGAGAAGTTTCATCCCGTTGATGCAACTTCATCCAAGCGCAGAATCAGTAATAAGTCATGGCGGGGTAAAGGTCGAATGATTTTTAACTAGTCTCAACATAACCAAAAGGTTATACCTTTACGAAACCCCGCGTGGTGCTTGGCCCAAGCGACGCTGCACGCGCCCGACTTATATGTATTAAAGACGAATGTTGACTACAGGGAGCAGGCATACGAGCGTTACATGGTTCGAAAGCGCCTAACCCACGTCCCTCTTATCGCGGTTGTCACTAATACGTACCCGGCCAAATCAGGCGGTATCAAGCCGACGAATCGCCCTATACCAACGTCGACTTGATTCGCGTTCATGCTCAAAAGGCTATGGCCGACGCCTTTGAATGTTTTTCTGCGCATGGGGGGTCGACGTGTGAATTATAGACTGTAATACGCCTGATTCGAGGGTCATTACTATTTGGTAATACCCGGATCGCTGAAATGTCATTAGACAGTCTTCTTGAATAACTTTTATAAGTTTTCGCAACGACACGGGCGATCGGGCTGATATTAAATTCGATGCGGATCGTCCAAAGATGCGACCCGTTTTCGTTGCCTGCAATGTGGGGTTATTTGCCTCACTCGATAAAGCTAATAATCAGGAAAAATTCATGACGACCAAATCAAACAATAAGTCGGGTATTTCCAGTGTGGCACTGGGTCTGTTAATAGCGTTGCCAGCATTGAGCCAAGCGGCTAACTGGTACCCGCTCAAGGTGATGTCGCTCGACGAGCAACAGCATGCCAGCGAGGTCGATTATCAACCACTCGAAAAGGCCGAAAAACCGCTTCGCCTCTGCGTTTCATTTCCGCACATGAAAGATGCGTTCTGGCTGGCGGCCGATTATGGGGTCGTTGAGGAAGCCAAGCGGCTGGGTGTCGCTGTGCAGGTGCTTGATGCAGGCGGTTACACCGCACTGAACAACCAGATATCCCAAGTTGAAAACTGCGTAGCGGGTGGTGGCAACGCCGTTGTACTCGGGGCAATTTCCGAGGAAGGCACAGCCAACCTGGTAGCGGATCTGGCGAAAAGGAACATCCCCGTGATCGACGCGTTCAACGGCGTCAAATCCGACAAAATCGCTGCTCGCGTGTTGACCAGTCCGCGCAACGAAGGCTTGCGCGCCGGCCTTTACCTGGCCAAGCAACATCCTGTCGGTAGCCCAGTTGTTCGCGTTGCCTGGTTCCCTGGTCCAGCCGGTGCCGGTTTCGTGCAGCTGTTCAATGAAGGCTTTACCGAAGCACTCAAGGGCAGTTCCGTCGAATTGGTGGAAACCAAGTACGGCGACACTGGCAAGGAAGTGCAATCTCGCCTGATCGAAGATGTGCTGCAGTCCCACAAGGATATCGACTACATCGCTGGCGGCGCGGTCACTGCCGAAGCTGCGGTGCCTGTCCTGCGTGCCCGTGGCCTGGGTGACAAAGTCAAAGTGGTTTCGGTGTACCTGACACCCGGCGTGTACCAAGGCCTCGCTTCCGGGCGTATCGAAGCCAGCGGCATGGCTCCCGTGGTCCTGACCGCGCGCATCGCCGTAGACCTGGCAGTCCGCGCCGCACAGGGCGACACGCTGCTCAAGAACGTCGAGCCTATCGGGCAAGTGTTCGGCTCGGCCGAAGCCAAACAGATTCCGCTGGAAGAAGTGTTGGCCCCGGCCAGCTTCAAGCCGGTGTTCACCGTCAAGTAAGTGCGAGGCTTGAGCATGAATATGGCAGTCCAGGTCCTTCCGGCCAGCACGTTGCGTCTGCAGTGTCGCGGCATCGGCAAGCGTTATCCCGGTGTGGTGGCGCTCGATGCAGTCAACCTTGAAGTGCGACCGGGCGAAGTTCACGTCCTGTTCGGCGAGAACGGTGCGGGAAAGTCGACACTGATCTCAATCATCGCCGGCGCCCAGAGGGGCGAGGGGAGTTTGATGTTGGACGGCAAGGAAGTAGTCCTGCAGTCGGTGCAGCACGCCCGCAGCCTCGGCATCAGTGCGGTGTTCCAGGAGTTCTCCCTGGTGCCGCAGATGACTGTGGCGCAAAACCTGTTCCTCGGAGCGGAGCAGACCGTTGGCGCTCGACTCGACCGGGCTGGCATGCACAACCGTGCACGCCAGGCACTGGCCGAGCTAGGCTTCGACATCGACCCGGATAGGCCAGTGCAAGAGCTGACCCGCGGTGAACAGCAGATGGTGGAAATCTGCAAGGCGTTCCAGACCGAACTATCGGTGCTGATACTCGACGAACCCACCGCCTCACTCACCGAAAATGAAAAAAACAAGCTGTTCGCTCTAGTCCGCAAAGCGAAGGCCAACGGCGTCGGCATCATCTACATAAGTCACCGCATGCACGAACTGGCTGAGATCGGCGACCGAATCACCATATTGCGCGATGGCCGACTGGTGAGCACGGTACCGAGCAGCATAGAGCATGACAAACTGGTGGAACTGATGACCGGCCGACAGCTCGAGCAGGTTTATCCGCAAGTAATGAATTGCCCAGGCAAGGAAATCCTCAATATTAGGGGCTTGCACACGCACAGCGGACTGGTGTGCGGCGCCGACATCAGCGTGAAGGCCGGGGAAATCGTCGGTATCGCTGGGTTGGTGGGTTGCGGTAAGTCAGAACTAGGCCGGGCCTGTTTTGGTATCGAGCGCTTGAAAGACGGAGCAATCCACTATCAGGGGCGGCCGCTTAATGTGCGTCATCCTCGGGACGCGTTGCGCGAGGGCATTTTTTACCTCACTTCGGACCGAAAGAACGAAGGTTTGCTGCTGCATCGCAGCTGTCAGGAAAACCTTTCATTAAGCGCTCTGCATCGCAAACCCGTGGCCCGGGGCTGGCTCCTCGACAAGCAAAACGAACGCACTTGGACGGCGCGGTTGGCCGAGCGTGTGGGGTTCGCGGCCGAGCGTCTGGGACGTAACGCCCATGAGTTTTCCGGGGGTAACCAGCAGAAGGTGTTGCTCGCCAAAGGGCTGACACAGCCGGTGGACCTGTACATTTTCGATGAGCCAACCGTTGGTGTCGACGTTATGACCCGTGCGGCTATCTACCGCTTTTTCAAGGAGCTGTGCGAAGCCGGCGCCGCGATCCTGCTGATTTCTTCGGATCTCAGTGAAGTAATGAACCTCTCTCAGCGTCTCTACGTCATGCGCGAAGGCAAAGTGGTTGCCGAGCTTTGTGGCGAGGACATCAATGAACACAGCGTACTGTCGCACTTCTTCGAGGAACACCGTCATGACTAGTCTCGTGGCCAAACCCAACGGCGAGCTGTTGCGTCGCCTCAACCAACTGGTCTTCGTGCAGGTCGGGGTGCTGCCGCTGATCCTCGCGCTGGCCTGCACGTTCTTTGCCCTGCAAAGCACTGAGTTCCTGAGCGGCGATAACATCCAGAACGTCGCCCGACAATCGGTTTACCTGGTCATTGTTGCTTTGGCTCAGATGCTGGCCCTTGTGGTCGGTGGGCTCGACCTTTCGGTCGGTAGTGTGATGGCTCTGTCTTCGGTGATCGGCGCTACGGTCATGGCGGCAGTGTTCGCAGCCTTTCCGGAATCGGCAGGCCTGGCCATCGTCACTGGCATGGGAGCTGGTGTTTTAGCCGGTATTCTGGTTGGTGCATTCAATGGTTTCGGCATCGCCCAGTTCCGGGTACCACCGTTCATGATGACGCTCGGTACCTCCTCGATTGTCTTCGGCCTGACCTTGTTCATTACCGGCGGTACACCGGTGTATGGCATGCCCCCAGCGTTTGGTGAGGTCTTCGGCTTCGGCTCCCTTTTGGGCGTGCCAGTGCCGGTTCTGTTTGCGCTGGTATTGATCATTGCCCTTTACCTAGTCATGAATTGGACTCGCTTCGGCCGCCATCTCTACGCGACCGGCGGCAATGCCCGCGCTGCTGAACTGTCTGGCATCCGTACCGGCCGCATTCTGTTCGCCAGTTACTTGCTGATCGGCTTGATCGGCTCGATCGCAGGGCTGCTGCTGACTGCTCGCCTCGATACCGGCGAAGCAAACTTGGGCGCCGATATGCCGTTGCAATCCATCGCCGCCTGCGTTATCGCCGGGGTCAGCCTCAGCGGCGGTCAAGGCAAAGTGGGCAGCGTGGTACTCGGTGCGCTGTTCATTAATCTGGTGCAGAACGGCATGAACCTGGTCGGTATCGGCGCTTACACCCAGACCATCATCCTAGGTGTGCTGCTGATTCTTGCGGTCATGGCTGACCGGATCCGCCAGCGCGCGATTCTGTCCACCGGCGTCAAGTAACACCCCTGCGATGTTGCCCGGTGACAAACCGGGTTTCGCTTAAACCGTGCCTGAAAACAAGAGTGCATTCGTGTGCAATGGCTTCCTGCACGCGCAAAACAACAAGGCTCCGATCAACCACAACTGACCTGCCCGATCTGCACTGCCAAGTTCCATCCAAAAATTAAAACTACGAGGCGAGCATGAGAAATATCGTTATCCGATCCGCATTGCTGTGCACCATTGCATTCAGTACGTGCGCACTGGCTGAAGCCCCCCCCTTGGTGGCGATCAACAACCCGCCCCCTGCAGGGACTGAATGGCCAGACGGCAAGGCCCCCGGATTAAGCGGTGCGGCCAAGTCGCCACTGTTGTTCATGGACAACAGCATTAGCTACCTGTGGGGTAAAGATTTCCAGGTCGATCCGGATCAACAGCAGACAGTCACGCTGGAACACTACAGCCTTTGGAATTGGGGCGACCTGTTTGGCTTTGTTGACAATACGTGGTTCAACGGTGGCAAGAGCATCAATGGCAATCATGCCTACTACGGGGAGATTACCCCACGCTTCAGCATCGGCCGCCTGAGTGGTACCGACCTGTCGTTTGGACCGATAAAAGATGTGCTGCTGGCAACCACGTACGAGTTCGGCGAAGGCGACGTCGAAACTTTCCGTTTCGGCCCAGGCTTCGACCTGGCCATACCAGGCTTTGACTTCTTCAAATTGAACTTCTATTACCGTATGCCACAGGGTAATCGCTCCCCGGACGGGGTATGGCAGGTGGTGCCGTGCTGGAGCACCAGCTTTGCAGTCGGCGATTCGGACTTGATCATCGATGGTGTGATTCACTGGGCAGTGAACAGCAAGAAAGCGGGGGACAATAACCCCAACGAGCAGGATTATTCCAAGAACCTGCACATCAATCCCCAGATCAAGTACGACCTTGGGAAGTTGCTCGGTGAGAAGCCGCGGCAGCTGTTGGTCGGCATTGAGTACGACTACTGGTCGAACAAGTATGGCATCGAAGACTCTCCGGGCTTTGATACGAACCAGAGTGCCGCCAGTCTATTGTTGCAGTATCACTTTTGATCTCCTCCCACCGACACCAGTAGGCCGCGTTCTGCGCGGCCTTTTAAGTAGACCTGGAACTCAGCCAACGTTCGCAGTAACTATTGCTTTCGCGCCAACTAAAAGGAGAGGTTATTCGGTATCGGTGCCTCCGAACGCAGGAACCAGGTGTCCTTGGCGCTGCCATCCTCGGCGCCTTGTTGCAGACGATACTCATACGGACCGGCGACCACCCGGCGCGCAAGCCGAAAGGCGTTCGGGTTGCTGGCATCCGTCGAGCGATGGCGGTGGTGTTTTCGTTTCCAACGGCGGCAGCCTGCACTGCGCAACTATGCCGACACCACGGGTGGTGGTAACCGCGATACCTGGGGCATCGCGATCAGCAATCTGGGTTCGGCATCTTCCAACAGCATAGACAATAGCGGTGTCATTCGCCTGGCCGGCGCAACCGTCGGCCGGTTGTTGCCTGTCGCGAAGGACTTAATAGCCCCAGGCTGTGTGAAAACATAGCCGAGACTTTAGGGCGTCCAGAAGTAGGGCGAAAATCATGCATGTATACAAAATCTAGTTCTGGCCAATCAGCCAAACATTTACGGATTTCACATAGAAACGCCCAGTTCGATTCGCCGATGACGTTGTCACTCAGCTTGAGTTGATTGCTGCCCCTCAGGGCGGCGTCTGGCAAACTTAGCTACGCGCTCAGTCGAGTAGGCCTTGACCTCATGGGCTAGTCTGGTTTCAGGCGCCACACCGAACGCATGACAAAAGGATCTCCCGATGACATTAGCTGACTTGTCTAAATGCTAGCGTTAAATGATCCGGAGTTAATTCAGTTGTTTTTCTTGTCACGAATATCTATGGCATATTTATTCGGGGCCGTTTGTCGATTTTTGAAGGTGAAGTTCTTAATAAATGGCCGGTCAGACTGAGTTAATGGCTCGGGGATGAATAACTAGTCGGATTTTTAATGGTGTGAGTGTGCGAGAAAATATAGCGGCTGTTCGTGCACGCAGGAGTCTACGATTGAAGTCTACCTAAGCGCGCATGAGAAAATGCTTGAACCGCAGGGCTGAACTACTATTCGAGACTACAATCTTTCATGGGAGGCTCACTATGCCAAGCAAGGAACGATCATTTTCGGTCCGCGACCTCATAATTGCCCTTTTGCGCGATCAAAACATCCACACAGGCTATTGGGGGCTGGCTATGCATTTTAACGCGACCGGCACTACCATATCGACGACAGGTCAGGCTGAAACGAGGCTGCCTGGATTAACAGTTGCCGTTTCTGGAGTGACTCTGGTTCCTGCGAAAGATGCGGAGGAGGGCAGTCTTGATGCTTCACTGGTCAACCCAGCGAAGACGGCTAAGGTCAGAAAACCGGTAAAGGATTGGCGTTAGCACCGGAATATTAAAAATGCTCCGCGAATCCAGAGTATATAGCAGCCTAACATTAGGTCGAGGAGGTCGAGCCTATCTTCATGGTGCACCAACTATGGATGTGTGTCCAAAAAGCCGTCGGCAAGTCGGTGGATTTGATGTCAACTGATTTAAGGCCGCATTTATAATACCAATCATCTGATTTTTTACTGCGATAAAGGTTTGTTCGTTTTGACGGTCGCTGCAACTTGATTTTCCAAATTTTGGAGCTATCGTCATCAGCACTAAACGCTAATGACCGGTACGGGCAGTACGGAAATATGCCAGTTGCTGAGGATTTTAGCTATGCCAAAGCTACGCTATAACAGTGTACTTTCCGAAGTGTTGATTGATTCCGAACCCGGGCGCTGCATAAGTTTCGTTGATAGCCCGCTTAGGCGACTCTACTCCAATCCCCCAACGCAAGCGCTACTACTATCGGCAGTGATCTGCATTGCACTGATCAGCTTGTCCTCAAGCGCCTTTGCCGCGCCGCCATTGGGCAATCAAAATTTGGAGAATGATGGTGGCAGCCCACTTTTAGGAGGGGGGGTGGGCCTTACCGGATGTTTTGGGGTTTCCGCCAGCCCGCGCGGAATTTCCCTGTGCGATCAGCAGACTTATACCCTGCCGGATGCGTCGATCCCGGGAACGACCTGGGACGTTGTGCGTGTCGGCTATGGCACCACGCTGACGGCGAGTGGTTACCAGATTGTCAGTGAGATACCCACTGGAGGCGCCGGTTTCTATAGCCCGATCACGGTCTGGAACGACCCATCGTCCGGCTTCGCCCGGGCCCAAGCCACTTTTTCCAACAGCACCATTTATATGGCCCCCCAATCATTAGCCAATCTGGTGGCAGCGAACAGTGACCTGACGTTAACCCCCGGCGTAGTCATAACCCAGCATCCCGGATTCCCCGCCACTACGACTTTTGCGGCGCTCAGCTCATTTGGCGGCGGTAACATCGTCGCCGATGGTGTGCGTATGGACCTTACCCAAGGTATAGGTTCTGGCTTGCAGTTGACCAACAAAGATCCCGGTGGTGGCTTACCGGGCAATAATGCGCTTGCTAGCGCCACCATTCGCAACTCAACCATTAATCTGGGCAGTGCTATCAGTTTCAGCAGGCCCGCAATGGGCGCATTGGTGATTGGTGAATCCGAGTTGCACATGAGCACAACGACCCTCAATACCGGCAACTTCGGTGCGGGCATTTATGCTTACACCCCGGTAGGACGGCCGGGCATTGTCAACGGGCCACGCGTATTGATCGATGGTTCTACGTTCACCCTTGGTGATAACAGCGTCGGTGCATACATGCTTGGGACAGTTGCACCTACCTTCTTGCAAATGGTGAACTCCAGCGTGACCGCCGGAGCCAATAGCTGGGGCATTTATGCCGATGGCCCCAGCACTGTGGTTTTGAATGGGACTAATCTTCGCGTAGGGGCCACCAGTATCGGCGCCGGCTTCGATGGAACCAGTACCCTGACGATGACCGGAGGCAGCATCAGTGCCCCCAGCGCAGACTCCGTAGCCTTGGAACTTGATACGCAAAGCAGTCCAGTAGCGGCCACGCTCAGTGGCACTCGGGTGGAAACCGGTGGCAATGCGATTCAGGTTAAAAATTCCACTACCGCGGTCAATCTGAGCAATGGTACTTCTATAACTGGCAATTCGCGTTTGCTTGATGTGGTCAACAGTCAGTTCGAACTTTCGGCCAATGGTAACGTTGTTCTGAACGGGAATGCTCAGGCGGACGCTACCAGCACCGCCAATATGAGTCTCACCAATGGCAGCCATTGGACAGGCGCCGCTGCCAATCTCACCAACGTCAGCTTGGACGCCACCAGTATCTGGACGGTGACCGACAACTCCATTCTGACTCAGCAACTCCACAACACCGGATTGGTGGATTTTACCCCACCCGTTAATGGCGTGTTCAAGTCAGTGACTACTCGCAATTACGTTGCAGGAAGCGGAACAATTGCCTTGAATACGCACCTTGGTGATGACAGTTCACCTTCAGATAAATTGATAATCGATGGAGGGTCAACCCTCAATACCAGTCAGTTGCTTGTCCGCAATGCAAGGGATGCAACCGGGGTGTTGGGGCAGGGCGCCTTGACCACCGGTAACGGCATTTTGGTGGTCGACGCCATTAACAGCGGCACTACTGGCGTAGGGGCGTTTGAACTCGCCGCTCCGGTGTACGCCGGTCCGTATGAGTACACCTTGCATCGTTCGAGTACCGACGGCACTAACGAGCAAGCGTACTATTTACGCTCGGACCTGCAACCGGATCCCCCTACACCTGTAGATCCCGCTTCGCACATTC
>RCUP01000798.1_pt1 | contig 21656 bp, 27 predicted proteins | sample 2166341 | NCBI WGS metagenome assembly RCUP01 (sample SAMN09932325, study PRJNA488358) | compost metagenome | isolation source: compost soil in succinonitrile-enriched | place: Germany: Experimental Botanical Garden | reverse complement strand
AGCGTTGGCTCAGCGAGATGGCCGATCACCGGAATGACGCCATCGCCTGGACAGCCTTCTCCGTCATCCCAGGTGCAGCGATCGCCGGGTCCGCGGTAGCGCTTGCCAGGTTCACGTCGATTGCATCCCCTATCATCGCGCTGGCTGCGATTGCCCTCTTCATCCCGATCCTGTGGTCCACGCTGCGGACGGCTGCCAACGACATCGCCGCCTTCCATTCGCTCAGAATGCGCGGATGCTCGGAAATCAGCAGCCACATCCTCGAGATACACGGCGGAAGTGTCTGGGTGCTTGGACGTAAGGGCCTGTATTTCACATGCAAGCCCACTCCGATGAAGGAGGCAGACCGGAAGGTCAACTTCATCCCCTACTCGGAGCTTAGTGAGACGAGGATCTCGGAACTTCCCGATAGCGCCATCCTCGAGCTGATGTCGTGGGAAAGAGGATATATCTCGCAGTTGATCTTCCACGGCGAGGGCCTGTCGAAGGCGCAGGATGCAGTCGCGGAAATCTGTCGATGTCTAAACGGCCCGCCGCCTCCGGGGCCACGCAAGCGGAAGCGACCACCAGCCAAACCGGGATCGTCTGATCCCGGTTTTTCTTTGCCTGCTATCTCGCTATAGTTCCGAACAGGCAAAGGCATGGAGAGAACCGTGAACATCAAGTCAGAGGCGATCGAGGCCGCGCAGGAAATGGCGCGACAGCAGGGCGTGGAGATCAGCGACGGCCAGTTGATGCTCGTCCTCGGGGCCTTCATGCAGGCCAGCAACTTCTCGATAAATGCTACCGAAGCGGTCGATGACAGACACTCGGACCCCGAATACGCGGCCCGCATGAAGCTGTGCTCGGGACACGCCGCCCTCGTCTCCATCAGAAAGCACATCGCCGAGGTCGAGAAGGAAGCAGGCGCTCTTCCGTCCGAGGAAGGCGACTGGCAGTACAAGATACTCTTCGACTATCTGTTCGACGGCAACGAGTCTGTGGCTACTGAAATCCGAGACATTCTGAAGGAGATGGATCGGTCTCTGGTCGACTACTACGATCCCGACACCACCTACAAGGAAGATTCGCTGGCCTACATCGGGGCGATCGATGACACGATCGAGAGCCTCAGGAAAGAGATCGCGGGAGAGGTCGATCCCGAGCCGACACCGTGGTGGCAGCAGCGGTAGGAAAGCGGCAGATTTAGCTTGCCGCGCACGAGTCCTTGCTATAATTGTTGACAACGATTTCTCAAGGAGGCCGCCTTGCATTATTCCGTTCTCGTCGTGACCGACGAACGTCCCAGCCAGAAGATTCTCGATGAGGCGCTGGCGCCGTTTGGGCAGGAACCTGCCGACGTGTTTGTGCAGGACGTCGATGTTACCGAAAGCGCACGCGAGCGGTTTCTGGCTGCCAGCGGCACGAAGCTCGAGGATCCCGACGGCGGCCTCCACGATGCCTTCGATGAAAAGTTCTTCCGCGAGCCGACATTCGATGAAGACCGCGCAATCATGGCCAATGCCGCGATGGACGGCGCGAAGGACGGCGTACGGTACAGGATCAAGGGATGGTCGGACGGCGTGCTGGCCGCCCGGATCCGGTTCGTACCCGATGGATGGCGCGAAGTTCCGAACCCGAAGGGGCACAATCAGACGCTGGCCGAGTTCGCGAGCGAGTACCATGGCATCGACACGGTCAGCTCGGAAGACGGCATCGACCGGGATGACATCCACCGCAACGGCTTCGTGCTCGTGGACGATGCCGGCGAGGTCCTCAAGGTCGTCGTCAGATACAATCCCAACGCCCACTATGACTATTACACGAAGGGCGGACGGTTCAGCGGGATGTTGAAGCATCTCGGTGGCTCGGACGTATGCCAGCGCAAGAGCCTTAAGCTGGACGAGGCTGTGAAGGACTTCGGACAAAAGCGCCGCAAATGGGCCGATGACATGGTCGCCAAGCTCCAGATTTCCGGCTATTCCGAACTCGATTCGCTCATCCGCGACCTTCGCGATGCCAAAGCCGAATGGCGCAAGGTGCGCCAGCCTCAGTTGTCGCTTCATGACTGGCTGAAGGAACGATCCTATCCGGTCCTCATCGAACTGGACGAGGCGGCGAAGGACGATATCCCCGATCTCGCCCAAGGCGAGAGCCTCGAACAATGGTTCGACAACGCGCTGCCGCTCTGGGCCTATGCGATCGTCACGGACGGGGTGTGGCACTCGCGCGAAAAGACGGCGTGGTGGAGGGACATCTCCAGAGATGACGCTCGGTGGTCCCCCGTGGCCTGGAAGCTCGTTTCCGATCTGCCCGAGTGGAAGTGGCTCACCGTGGTCGACTGCCACAACTAGGCGGCATTCAGTGCCTGAAGGTCGGTGCGTCCGTTTCGTCGGCCTCATCGTCCGTCAGATCCGCATCCCGGTTCTTGTCCATTCCGTAGACGTAGGCTTCGCTGCCATAGCGAGCCTGCCAGGCTTCTGCCATGACGCTGGCGGCAAGTCCGAACTGGGCGCCGTCGATGCTCGGACGATACCCAGCGGCCGGGCCTTGTCCAAGGCCTGCACACCATACGTCCCATGACTGTCCGGTTACAATGCGGCAGGCTGCGTCGGCCAGCTCCCAGTCGCGGCGTACCAGATCACCCTGAAGCCAGGCAATATGCGCTTCACGGCGACGGCCTTCGTGATCATCGCCCGCGACCCCATATTCCGCAGCGATGAGGAGACGGTGTTCAGTCTGGGCGTTCGCCTCCCTGGTCTGGGCAACGAGCTTCTCAAAAGCTTCCAATTCCATACTCTCGTCCTCTTCTTCGCAGTGCCACACGATGTCCCGCATCGCTCGCGACCGCAGTAGTTGGAAGTCGGGCTGAGATTCCTGCCCGGTCTCGACGATCATCAGCAGACGGCTCGCATGGAAGAACAGCCCCTGCACCGTCGATTGTAGATTGCGGGGGCGGCGGATAGCTTCTGTGTCAATCGGAACAACAATTCATCGCACGAGGATGCCCATGACCTACATCGATTCCCGCGGAAAGACACTCGAATCCGTCACCTACTCCGCGGCCCTGCGGAAGCTTCATGGACTTGGCTCTGACAACCAGATCGACGCGCACGACATTGCAGGCGAGGAGGCCCTGGAGGAGCAGCAGCAATGGCAGCAGGAAGCACTCGATGCACTTGATGACTTCATCACGTCCAACGAGACGGCGCTCGACGCAATCCCAGCCGAAACGCATTTCAGCCCGAATGAGCGCTCCACATGGGAGGCCGACAGGGCAATGGATCCCACAGAGCCTCTGAACGCCATCAAGATCGTCCTCGACATGGCAACACACGGCGCCACGGATCCCAACGGCCCCGACGCCGAAGATATGGAGGACGAGATCAACGAGCAGCAGCAGGCGCTCGACATGACGCTCGACCTTCTAGGACTGCATTCCGACAAGGTGAACTCGATCGGCACGACCTTCTCCGCCTGACCGCAGCGAGGCCGCGCAATGAGAATACTCAATCATCCGCGCGTCGCCCATGTTGGAACGATGGACCGCGAGAAGAAGGCCGAAGGGTCACAGGAGGGGGCGGGTCTCTCAGTATCCATCCATCCGGTCGCGTGGATGCGGATATGGTCTCTCGGCGACAGCGGCTTCATCCTGGAGGGGCCGGGACGGTTCATCGATGCGATGAGCCTGACGGCGCACGAGAAATCGCGGATTATCGGCTGGGGACTGGATAGCGGCCTTCTCGAAGAGTCCATGGTCTACGCCGTGAAATATTTCGACGATGAGCTGGAGCGAGACGTCGAGTTCGAGATGCCGACGCTGGAGGCGGCCGAAGCCGAAGTTGAGGAATATTCGGACGCCACCGTCGCACCGCGCCAGTCGACGACTGCGACGGTCAAGCTTGCCGAGCTGTCAAACCACGATCCCCGGCGGCGCGGGCCGCAGTACATACCGACAGACTTCCAGTTCGATCTCGTTCTGACCCTTTACGCAGAGTCTGAATGCGCGGACATCGACGGCGTGTGGTGGAGAGAGCGACTGGATCCGGAAAGGCACCAGGCACCGCGCGGTGTCATTCTTCCGTCACGGCTCCGCCAATGGGAGGCGACACCCGCTGACTTCGCAACGCTCTGCGATCTGCAGAATGGAGCGTCTGCCGCGAAACTCCGGAGGTAGGCGACCCGCTGCGTGACTGGCCGACGGTCAGCATCGCAGTGCAGGTCCCCAGATCCGCGCTTCGACAAGCAGGGCCTCGGTCAGCGCTTCATTGAGGACGATGCCGCGGGTTCAGACGGATGCAGGTATTCCCGCTTGATGAAGTTGCGCAGCGACGCGTTGCCGTTGAGGACCAGATCCGGCTCCGGCTGCTCCCCGCGTCCGCTCCATAGATCGTCCTTCTTTCCGATGCGAACCAGATAGTCCTGGTCGTAGTTCCCAAACCCGCTGTAGCTGAAGAGCGCACGCACATCGACATTGATGTCGTCGTGATCGGCGGGCATGCCGCAGGAGATGCGGGCCTCTGGCATCCGTCGGTCTTCCAGATCGATCTCTCCCACGATGATCCGGAACACGTTGTCTGGGCCGCCCTCGTCGGAAAGCGGATGAACCTGGACGATGTCGACGGTGGAGTCATCCTCCGAGCGGCGCTGCCAGTAGATGCCGCCGTGACGGATGCTCACATCGCCGTCGTAAGTCCACCCATTGAAATCGAGATCTTTCATGATCGCCTCCATTCATTCCTGAATGCCCGATACTGCCTGTCCGGGAAGCAAGCAACGATCAGCAATAGGCTGCGGCCCGGCGACCGAACAGGGGACGGACAGCCATCCTTGCCGCAGGAGCCGGGCCAGCAGGGGGTTGTGACTGCGGACGGAGGGTTTCCATGTGCGTGATGTCGACCGTCCATTTCCGCCGCGCGCGGCGGACGGCGGTTGCGATCGCATCATGGGCGATGCGGCGGCACCGCACCTGCCCGATCCCGGTGACAACGGACATGTGACGGATTGCGATGTCGAACCTGCCGCGGGAATGAGCCAGCCCGATGTGCTTCACTTCGTGGCAGGCGGACAAAGCGCGATGAAGCGGTTCAGGGTCTGAATGGACGCACAGTCGTCGTATGTCCATTCCTCATGGCATTCGACGGGCCACTGTTCGCCACGCCCTCCACAGCACTGGCATCGGCGCCCGGCCGCGGCGAACACCTGCCTCTTTATGGCCTGCCATTCTCCGCTGGTGACGGCCGCCCTGACATTCTCATACCAGTTCGATGGCGGGATCGGATCGGGCCGGAGGTCGAATGTCGGCATCCAGCGTGAGAGCAGCGAATGTCCCGCGCGGCCGATGACGTATAAATCGCTCCCGTCAACGAGAGCGCCCGCAGCCTCGGCAGATCTGCGCTCCCACTCGGGGACGCAGAGGTGGATTCGCTCATCCTGCGGGTGCACGTCCGCCTTCCAATCCATCCGACGGCACCATCGTCCCATAGCAGGTCTCGATCTCGTCGTGGATGTTGGCCCGCGTCACGAGGCACTCCGAATAGCCGACCGCGATGCCGTCGACCAATCCCTCCACGAGCATCTGCCGCCAGAAGAGGAAGGCCGGATGACTGGCAATGTGGCATTCGTCGTCTCCGACCTGCCTTGCGACGATCTGTTCGAAATGGGGGCGCAGCGACTGCAGCGCGGCGCGTCCGATGCCGGTGCGAGCCCTCTGCTTGGATCTGTCGAGTGCCACGAGGTCATGGATCTCGAGCATATTGTCCGTCACGGTTCCGTGGAACCAGACATCCCCGTCGTCGTAGGCGACGTCGTCGTCTTCGCAGAACTGCTCGGGATCGTACCTGAGCGGAAGGGATTCGGGCCAACTCGCCATCGGATACTCACATGAACGCGCGCGGGGCTTCGTGGGTCGCCGCAGGCGCCTTGACCAGATCCAGGGCTTCGAGAAGCACGCTTTCGATGCCGGCATGCGATCCCGTGCTCTCCGCGAGGGTGACCACGGATTCCACGCTGCTGCCGATGAGCGAAATCTCTTCCCAGGCCTGTTCCAGAGACGCGCAGACGCTGCCGCCGTAAGGATCCAGCATGTTCTGCCGCATGAACTGTGCGGTCTCTATGGCTTCGCCTGCGACGGGAAAGTCCACTTCGATCTTGTCGCATTCGCCAGAGATCACAGCCATAGGCGCCCCGGCGCGGACAAGATCCAGAACAGTGGTGAGCGCCTGCCTGACATCATCGATGTTTGACGCGGAACGATCAAAGATTCCGGCGACATCGATCCCCATCGCGTCATGACGCTTCTTCCTCCAGTCCTCGGCACGGCGGCGAAGGGACGAAGGACTCGTCCTTCCGCAGAGGAAGGCCAGTGGATGGTCGCGGTAGGTTTCCATGTGTCGTCTCCGATATGCCCGACAAGTCTGTCTCTGGCAGCGGCGAGGCACAATGCGGAAACCGGCCGATTCTTGCACCGGACGTTGCTATGATGAGGACATCATCAAGGAGATTTCGCATGACCACTCCGGCAATCGCGCCCAAGAAGCAGTTCTACATCGTCACCGGGATCAACTTCGTCAGCGTCGACATTGAGCTGTTCACGGATCCGCTGGCCTATGGCCGGGCGTTGAGGGAGACCGAACGGCAGCATGCCCGCGGCGAGGTCGAAGCCTACACCTGCGGCGACAACATGGTGAACTTCGACCGCAAGAACCCCGTGTATGGTGGTCTGTACATCGCTTCGATGGGCGATGGCGGAGCCACCGCGGAGTTCTTCGCCGACGAGAAGGAATATCTGGGCCGCCTCCTCGATCTCAAGGAAGAGCAATACTACCAGAGGGTCGACATGCTGGACTACAACGGCCCCGACATCGAGTTCGATCCCGAAGCAGACGATGAAGACGATAACGACGATGAAGAAGTCCCCACCATGGCCTTGTAGGCAAAGGCGCGCGAATGCCCTAGACATGGATCGAGCACGACGGAGACGGAAATGAGCAATGCAGACGACGGCATGACGCGGGAAATGGCGCAGGCCATCCGGGAAGTGATCAACTTCTCTCGCTTCGACGAGCGATATCATCAGTTGGAGCGCGCCCACGCCGCCCGGAGCGAATATTTCGAACGGAAGCTCGATGACGTGGCCGCCTACAATGGCGTCGACAAGGAGGAGCTGCGCGACTGGCTGAAACAGCTCATCAAGCCCGAAAGCCTGGGCCTGGAGGTTCGGGAATACAAGGGTGAGGAATACGTCGTCAGGATGTGATACACATCACTGCGATCAGAGGCAGAGGGGGGACGAAAGGCTCGTCCCCCCTCTGCTGCTTACCCCTTGACCGTGAGCAGCGGCTTGATCCGGGCCACCTTTCCGACAAGACCAGCGTCCACCATCGGTGAAACAACCTGATCGATCGGCCTGTAAGCCGTCGGCGCCTCTTCGTTCAGCCGCCCCTCGACTTCCGCGAGGATGTCGGCGCGGGAGCGGATGCGCGGGTCGTTCGTATCCACGGGGCCGACAACGCGCAGGGCGCTGCCGATCCGTCCGACCGCGCGCGCCTCCTGACGCGAGAGCTTCCTACCGGCACCGTGCGCCGAGGAGGACATCCCTTCGACATTGCCCTCGCCCCGCAGGAGCCAGCTTCCATCGCCCATCGACCCCGGAAGGATGACGGGTTCGCCGAGCCATTCGTAAGGGCTGCCCCTCAGATCGCCCACGCCTCTTGCGGTGCAGGCTCCCTTGCGGTGTCGGACGACGCCGTCATCCTCCCACACGGTGTTGTGCGGCGCGTCGTAGACGAGCCTTCCGGAGACTTCCCTTCCAGCCGCCCGGGACAGGGCCTCCACGGCTGCGAGGCCGATGAGAAACCTGTTCACGAACGCCGCGTTGGCGGCATTGGCATGACCGTCGAGGTAGGCGGCATGAAGCTCGTCTCCGCGCGGAAGGATGCGGTAGTCCTTCTTCCCGGCACGGCTGCCCATGAGCTTCTCCCGGACGGACGATCCCACATGCTGGCCGAAGTCCAGAGATCCGGAATGGATCACGGCGACGACCGTGCCGCGGCGGAGGCCAGCGGTCGAAGCAAAGCGTCCGTCGGCGATGTCATCCACCACGCCGACTTCGACGAAGTGGTTTCCGCCTCCGATCGTCCCGAGGATCGCATCCCGGCGATGGATGTCGCTCCGCTCGGCATAGTCGGCGAAGCCACCGATGACGCCAGCGCATGCGAACTGGCCGTCGTCGCAGGTGCGGTCGACGTCCTTCCATGCCTGATCGATATCCATCTTCGCCAGAAGGCCCTCGCGCTGCCCGCGGGAGAGGCTCTCAAGCAGGCCGGGAATCCCCTCGCGGAGAACGGCATGCCTGTCATGACCCGTCAGTGCGATGTCACGGCCTCCCTGGAAGAAGACATGGCGCAGATGCTGGTCGAGCTCCGGCCGCAGGTCGTCCTCCGTCAGTCCGTCGATGACAAGCATGCGCATGCCGCATCCGATGTCGTTGCCGATCAGATGCGGGAGGACAGCGCCTTCGACATCAACGACGACGCCCACGGGGACGGGCTTGCCGGGATGGAAGTCGGGTGTTGTGACGACCTCGCGCAGTGCCGCTCCCGCCGCCTCGAAGGCATCGGGTGTCGGCAGGGCCGAGGACAGATCCTGCAAAGCGCGCAGGTGATGATGCTCAGGCTCGTCGCGTGCGACGACGGACCTGACGGAATGACCGGACGCGGAATTGCGCCGGATCGGATCTTGAGGGAGGGACATCTTTCTTCTCCGTTGCCATGGGTTCAGCAGCCGCGGCGATACGGATTGATGTCTTTCTACCGATTGAATCCTTGAATGTCAACTGGGCCGAATCCTATGCGGTCTCACGGCCGGCCGTTAGCATGGATGAAACGCGGAGATCCGCCATGCCCGGTCATGTCATAGAGAAGACTGCATACGCGCAGCAGGCCGTCCGTGAGTTCATGGGCGGCGGCAGGCCGTCGTTTCCGCGCGCCGTCAGAAAGAAGATCGATCACCTCCTGAAGCAGATGACCGAGGAGAGCGTGATCTTCGTGGACGGGATCTACCATGTCGGTCCGGAGCTCGCGTCGATGCTGCAGCGGCAGATCACGACAAAGGTCGACGGTGCGGTGGTCGACATCAACCCCTTCACCTGCGACCTCATCGACCTCTTCCGGATGATCAAGGGGAACGATGCAGACCAGGCGAAGAACCGCAACGGACAGGGCTTCAACAAGCCGGACTCCGTGCTGTCGCGCCGCCTGCTTGGGAAGATCGATTCCCACGGCCTGCATCCCGGCAACGTGGTCGAGATGTACGTCATCGCCCATCGCTACCGGAAGCAGGCGGCCGCCGAGATCAGCGCCCGGACGCGCATGAAGCTGAGCGAGGTTTCGGGCATACTCGAAAGCAGGTTCCGGTCGAACAGCATCGCGCGGTCGATGAGGATGGTCGTCCTCACCGACGTCACCGTTGAAGAGAACGTCGCGCCCGACGGCAGTCCTGCGGCATCCCGCCCACGCTCGGGCGGAAAGAACAGGCAACCGAGATCCGGCCCCGCCGGAGCGGCGGAGGCGGGCAGATCGAACGAGCCGTCTGCCCGCGCAGCGGATGTCAGGCCGTAGCCTGTTCAGCATCCGCCGCCTTCCGCGCCCTCTCGGCTGCACGCTCCTGGGTCTTCCTGCCCGGCTTCGCCTTTTCGGGATTGCTGCGGGCCTCACGCTTGACGAGGCCAGCCCCGTCGAGGAACCGCAGAACCCTGTCTGTCGGCTGTGCACCGTTGTCGATCCAGTGCCGGATGCGATCCGCGTTCATCTCGATGCGATGCTCGTCGTCCGCTCCCAGCATCGGGTTCCATGAACCCACCTTTTCGAGGAAGCGCCCATCGCGGGGCGAACGCGCGTCGGTGACGATGATGTGGTAGTACGGGCGCTTCTTCGAGCCGCCGCGGGCGAGGCGTATCTTGGTTGCCATTTCATTCTCCTTGGTGATGAAGCCGAGATCTTCCGAGCGCGGACTTCTGTTTCTTGAAGGACTCGGCTGTCGAAAAGGCAAGCGGAAGCGCACCCGGGGGCGCAACGCGCTGTCGGATGTTGACCTCCGGGATCGTGCCCCGGTCGGCGGCTCGAGTGTGTCTACTCGTCGCGAATTTGCGGCAGATAGCAGGTGAAGGCGAGCGCCGTCAACCCATGGGGCCTTCGGCGGGTACTCGCAAGAAAGGAGGAACGCTGGAATGGGGACCGTGCGTGGATACTCCTGACAATCCCCGCCATGAGTATCCAGCAATATGTCAGGCGGCGAGCGTGGTCTTCTCTTCGCGCAGCAGCCATGTCTTGAGGTCGCGCCGCATGTAGCCGATCTGATTGTTGATTTCGATGATCGATGCATCCGCCGTGATGTAGCCGGACGTCACGAACTGGCTCACGAACACACGCATGACGCTGAGATACAGTTGCCCGCCAACCATGCAGACCTCGTCGAAAGGCTTCTTGCCCCATTGGGTCATCGACGCCATGTGGGAGGCCGCGGTCGAGCCACCGGCAACGCCAGGCTTGTACTTGGGCCAGCTCCCCCCGATGCCGCCAGCGATGAACCTTTCGGCGAGCTCGGGCGTCATGCGCTTGTCGTATTGGTCAACGCACCATCTCGCGTCGCGGAATCCCTCAAGCGCGGAGAGGAACGCGACCTGAGCCAGCCGGCCTTCGGGATCGGTCGCCCGAAGCGTGCGCCAAAGCGGGCCGTCGTAGCGATCCCGTCCGGCAACGCGGGTGCTGGGATCCTTGGTCTTCGTCTGCGAGCAGGACATGATGAGCAGTCGGTTCATGGCAATCCTCCAGCGGTGTCCCGCCTTCCTATCCAGGACTCGTTCGATTGTCAACAATTTCCGAAGCTGGCGGTTTGCGCCGCCCTGGGATACATCATGATCAGTGAAAGATTCGAAGGATCCGCAGATGTCGATTGAGAATATCCGAACCACGCTCGTTAGGACCGCCCGCGAATGGCCGAGCTCCGGCCCCGACTATATCGAACTCCTGAACAGGACCCGGCGCTGGATGCTCGATCTGGCCGAATCCATGGCTCCGATCTATGTCGAGTGCATCGGACTCGGAATGGATCCAGACGTGGGCTTTGTCGGCAGCTCCATCGCCCTAGCACGAGCCGAAGCGGAGAAGCCGTACGAGGAATACGCAGCCGACATGAAGAAGCTCCGCGATGCGGCCAGCCACATGTCGCAGGCCATCGCCGATGCGTTCCACTACGAGGAAGTGTCGGACTACTCTCCGGAATTCAGCGCATCGCGCGCCGCTCTCCAGGCGATCGCCACCGCGATTTCTACGGCGGACGACTACGACGTCTTCTCGATCACCAGCAAGGCGGTGCTGCTTGCCGAGCAATGCGCGCTCGCGCAGGCATACCATTCCCTCGCCCTGAAGAACGAGTCCGGGCAGGCCTCCTCAAAGGACGTGGCGACCGAACTCGCAACGGCGAGGAAGGAGCATGGCTGGGCGTACTATGGCGCTCTGAACTGCCGCATCTTCGACAACATGCCGGGAAACCTCGACCTGGAGGAAAGACGCATGCTTGCCGGCAAGCCCGCGTGATCCCTATGGCTGGCGTGCGGCACCGCGGACGATGAGCTCGACGTCCCGCCCTGCCGTCAGCCTCACCGTCTCGCCAAAGGTGTCATCGTAAATCTCCGACGGCGGCGTGGTGTCGCTGGGGAAGTCCTGAAGCGGCCACCGTGTCTCCGGTGAATAGACACGGTAGACTGCGGAAATATCGCCTCTGGCCGCCCGCGCGAGGATCTCGGCCGTCATATCGTCGGAACTTGGCGAATTGGCGCGGACGACAAGCCTGGCCAGCTCGATCTCCTGCCCATCAGGCAATCCATTGAGGATCTGGGTGAGGTTCTCCTTCCAGCCTTCGCGATTGGCCGCGGCATCCATGGTCATTACCTGCTCCGTTGGTTTGTTGACCAAGTCTTGCCCGAAGAGGATCGGGACACAATGCCCCTTGCGCCATCACACCGGAGCAGGAGCAGCGGCCCTGAAGGCGCGAAGCTCCTCCCGGCTGCTATCGATCTCGCGCTCGAGATACGAATGCCACGACATCTCCTCATCGGAGACGGGAAGCTGCGACAGGATGCGTGGGTCGTCCCTGTCGAAGTTTTCGGAATTCACGCCCTTTATGAGCGAGGCGCGCCAGATCAAAAGCGACTCCTGTCCGGAATCCTTCGCCTCGCAGAGATTCCCATAGAGCACGCAGTCGTACCCTGCCTCCTCGATGGCGGCATAGATCATCTCCGCGCTGGCGGAGTCGGCCACGAACTCAGCCTCGTCATCGGTCAGGATGCCGGCATCGCACAGTGCGCTGGCGACGGCCCACTGACTCCATGTATAGAGATCGTTCAGGACGAGAGGACTGGTCGCCCGGCAGTAGACCGGGATGATGCTGCCGCCTTCGGCCAGGCACTCGATCTGCTTCAGCCTGTCGTTGGCCGCATCCGCGGTCCCGAAGTGAAAGCCGAGGGATGCCTCATCGCAGCGGGCGAAGACGTTGAACTGGTCATCGATGTCGGTCCCATGGAACCAGCGCACGGGACTGCCGGTGCCGTCGTCCGCGAAATATGACCCCTCGGCCCAGGCTTCAATCTGATTGCTCATCGGCGCTTCTCCGTCGGCCGATCATTGGTCGGACGGAAGCATGCAACAACGCGCATCACGGAAACCTAGAATTCGCCGTATGCGGAGCCATAGCCCGTCACCGCGGCCTTGATAGGCGCAAAGTCGGGAGGAATGGTCTTGAAGAAGCTCTCGACATCGATGGATGGCAGCTTTCGGATGCCTATCTCGCAGTAGGCGTTGTGTATCCGCTGAACCGGATCGGGTTCGTAGCCCCCGGCGTTGGGCACGAGCGAGGCCAGATCGAGAAAGCCGTTCGGCAGTCGGGCGACTGGATGGACTATCATCTTCAACTCCATGGTTTGCGCAGAAAATAGCGATGTCGGAACTCTTGTCAACAATTACATATCGAATCCTTTCGGAATGAATCCTTGAGTTGACAAAAGACCTGCGTGTTGTATTGGTTGCTGGAAGGGGTCGAAATCGATGATCGTCTGCAGTTGCAACTACATCACGGAGAAGGACATCGTTGCGGTCATCGACGAGATGCTGGCCGCCGATCCGTGGCAGTTGATCGTTCCGGGAAAGGTCTACCGGGCAATGGAGAAGCGCGGCAAATGCTGCGGCTGCTTCCCCAACGTCGTCGACATCATCGTCCGAACCACCAGAGATCACCACATCAGGCTCAAGTCGGAGGAAACCGCGGCTGAGGCGCTGATCGCCAGGCTGCGGGAGGTCGGAAACGACTACCGCCACCGAATAAAGCGCGCCGTCTAATCGAAGCCCGCAATTTCATCACCACAAAGGACAGGACACCCAATGAGGGACATCGACGTCGCACTGCTCACACCGGAACAGGCAGCCGCGGAACTCGCACTTCTCGCCTCGGAGATCGAGGCGCATGACATCGCCTACCACCGCAACGACGCACCCGTCATCACCGACGGCGACTACGACGCGCTGAAGCGCCGGAACGCCGCCATCGAGACGCGCTTCCCCAAGCTCGTACAGGCGAACTCCCCATCGGCGCGCGTCGGCTCCGCGATCGCTTCCGGCTTCGAGCCTGTGACCCATTCCCGTCCGATGCTGTCGCTCGACAACTGCTTCACCGACGACGACACCGCGGAATTCGTCGCAGGCGTTCGCAAGTACCTCGGCCTGAAGCCTGAGGACGAACTGTTTTTCACGGCGGAGCCGAAGATCGACGGGCTCTCGCTCAATCTTCGCTATGAGAATGGCCTGCTCGTGACCGCTGCCACGCGCGGCGACGGCACGACGGGCGAGAACGTCACCGCCAACGCCCGTGTCATCGCCGACATCCCGCAGCGGCTCCCCGCAGGCGTTCCCGCCGTCGTGGAAGTCCGCGGGGAGGTCTACATGACCAAGGCGGAGTTCGCCGCGCTCAACGAGCGCCAGGCGGCAAAGGGCGAGGATCTCTATTCCAACCCCCGCAACACCGCTTCCGGATCCCTGCGCCAGCGCGATCCGTCCGTCACGGCCGAGCGCGTCCTGAACTTCTTCGCCTACGCATGGGGCGAGATGAGCGAGATGCCGGCCGCGACCCAGTCCGGCATGGTCGAGCTGTTCGCCCAGTGGGGCTTCAAGACCAATCCGCTCATGGGCAGGTTCGACCATGTCGACGGTCTTCTGGCGCGTTTCACGCACATCGGCGAACTCCGCGCCTCCCTGCCCTACGACATCGACGGCGTGGTCTACAAGGTCGATGATCTCGCGCTCCAGCAGCGCCTCGGCTTCATCTCGCGCTCGCCGCGCTGGGCGACGGCCCACAAGTATCCGGCCGAGCAGGCTCAGACCGTCGTCCGCGACATCGACATCCAGGTCGGCCGCACGGGCGCGCTGACCCCGGTTGCGCGTCTCGAGCCGATCACCGTCGGCGGCGTGGTCGTCACCAACGCGACGCTGCACAATGAGGACTTCATCATCGGCATCGGCGGTGACGGTGAGATCCTGCGCGAGGGGCGGGACATCCGCGTCGGCGACACGGTCATCATCCAGCGCGCAGGCGACGTCATTCCGCAGGTTGTCGACATCATTGCCGAAAAGCGTCCCGAAGGCAGCGTCCGCTACGAGTTCCCGAAGAAGTGCCCTGTGTGCGGCTCTCCGGCGCACCGTGAAATCAACGAGAAGACAGGAAAGGCCGATTCAGTGACGCGCTGCTCCGGTGGTCTCGTCTGCGAGGCGCAGGCGGTCGAGCGTCTCAAGCACTTCGTGTCACGCAACGCATTCGACATCGAGGGCCTCGGGGACAAGCAGATCGACTTCTTCTTCGCCTCCGAAGATCCGGCGATCCGCATTCGTGTCCCATCCGACATCTTCACGCTCGAAGCCCGGCAGAAGGCATCGCTGACGAAGCTGGAAAATGTCGATGGCTTCGGCAAGTCCAGCGTGGCCAAGCTCTATGCGGCGATTAACGACCGCCGCACGGTCACCCTGACGCGCTTCCTCTACAGCCTCGGCATTCGTCACGCAGGCGAAGGCACTGCGAAGCGCCTTGCTCGCCATTTCGGCAGCATCCAGCCGATCCTCGACATCTGCACGTCCGCAGAGTGGGAGGGGCGTCGCCTCGAGGCGCTCATCGAGATCGATGACATCGGCAAGACGGTGGCAAGCTCGATCATCGAGTTCCATCAGGATCCGAACAACGCCGCGGAAGTTGCGCGCCTGCTGGCGGAGGTCACGCCGGAGCACGCTGCCGTCGTCGTTCAGGCCGACAGCCCGGTTGCGGGAAAGACCGTCGTGTTCACGGGCACGCTGGTGCGCATGAGCCGCGAGGAAGCCAAGGCGATGGCGGAATCGTTCGGCGCGAAGGTGTCGGGCTCCGTGTCGAAGAAGACCGACCTCCTGGTCGCAGGGCCGGGTGCCGGCTCGAAGCTGAAGACGGCCGCCGACCTCGGGATCCAGACGATCGACGAGGACGGCTGGTTCACCCTCGTCGGCAAGTGACGTGATCAGGGAGCAGCAAGGATTCTGCCGTGCTGCTCCCTGATCTATCCAAGGCCGATGCACTCATACTCGCCCAGTCGCTTGACCTGCCTCGCAGAGAAGGCCTCTATCTCCAGAATAGAGGTCGAGGTGTTCGACATGGTCTGACAGCGCCATTCCGGCGACCGCAAGTTCGATCCGCTTTAATCTTGACCTGAACCCGCCTCCGGATGCGATTCCTTCGCTACCTGTGTCACAACCCCGTTGGAACTCGCAAAGCCAATACACGAGCGTCCTGATGGCCTTGCGTTCTGATTCTTCCATTAGGCGCACTGTACCCGCCTGTCACAAGCAGAGTGCCCGATGTGCGCCGCCCTTCTGGACGGCATTCCCTCGTTCGAAGTCCAGGAACACGAAAACGCCCCGGCGACGAGCAGCACGGAGCGTTCAACGAAGCCTTTAATTGCATCCTTCCTCCGAGCGCCATGCGCTACGATGTTGTGGGCTATCTACGCAAAGGCTCGCCGTCTGACAAGACTATAAGGATTCGATCGCGAAACAAAATCGGCTCCGAGGGTTGACAAGAATTCACGCCCTACATCCTGCCTCGCCATGCCAAATTGTTCCACATGCCCGCAGATCGACAGATCCAGCGTTCAAGGTTAACGCTGGATCTGTGCATATTAATCGTTTTAGCACGCCAATATGTGCCATTTTGAGATTAGTCGCATCCGATATGTTGCGTATCCGACACATCCGGAACCGATCGGGTTTTACGGCGTTATACGGCGATTTTCTCTCGATTTTATCGGTTGCTGAATCCTTCTGAGATTGCTAAATCGGGTCTTGCCAAGGCCTGGGAGCCATGGCGCCAATCGCGTATGGGAGTAGCCATGTACCGCAGCAGCCATTCAGAATTCGACCTCGGATCAACAGACCTCGATATTCTTGCATACACGATGCGCAAGCACGCCGCGGTGAACTCGAATACGCCTTCATTCCTTGGCGGATGGCAGTTCCTTTCAGTCGTCGCATCCGATGATGCTGAAGCTCTGAGCATCAAGGCCGTTCCCTCCGCCGAAGGCCCGACGATCGCCTACAATCCCGCCTTCATCGATGCCGAATACCTTGAAGATCCCTCTGCTGCAATGCTTTGGCTTCCCATCGCCCTCAACCACCTCTGCACCGAAATGCTCCATGAAACCGACGAGTTCGGCCTCTTCTCGAGCGGCCACTGGCATCGCTTCCGCCAGCTCGCATGCCACCACATGCACATGGAGTGGGAGGAGATCATGACGTCGACGGATACTCACGGAACGTCCTACATGGCCGAAGCTCTTGCCTCGGCGCTTTTCGTGGAGAGTGGCCTGATGGATGCGCTGATGGCTCGTCGCGATTCCAAGAATTCGCGGTTGAAATCCTGCTGAGCAGGGAATAGAAGACCCGCTCGCCCCGAAAGCCGCACGACACACTTCAAGAGGATTTCATGTCCGTCCGCGAATCGTTCCAGCACATCACGCATGTCCACGGCCAGCCACCACTGGGCCGACTGGAGAGCGAGAACGGAAGGCCAGTGTGGAGAGGCCCTGCGCGCTGGATGATCGAACACGGCAAGGCGCGCAGCTACTGGCTGGTGGGCAAGATCGATTCCGTCGAGAACGTTCTGCTTCCGGACGGATCGCGCACCTCGAACGTACGCCGCGGCGCTCCCGAGACGGGCCTCTGGCGCTTCGAGGACGAGGATCAGGTCTGGACGTACGGATCCCTGCACGTCACTGCCGACGACATCACCTTCGTCATCGAGCAGCAGCCGCAGCCTCCGCGCTGGGCGACCGGATCGCTTGGCTACCAGCTCTGCGCCTCATCGAATGCCTGCGACCTCGTCGAGGACCTTTCCATGGCGGATGAAGTCTATGCCGCCCTCGGCTCCGGCCTCTGGAAGATGGTGGGATCGGGCAAGGAATATGTCGGCCCATGGCGCCGTGCCGCGGAAATCGTCGCGGCGATGCGCGGACGCAACGAACCCTACACGGACTTCTTCAATTCCGGCAGCGAAGGCCACGTGTTTCCCGATGCCAAGGACCTGCTGCAAGGCATGGGATGGACATTCGAAGGTGCGCTGCAGGACGTGGACACCCGGAACATGACGGCGCTCAAGATCCTCGAGATCTGCGAGCAGAAGCCCGCTGGCGAAATGCCGGACTGGGCGGTGGAATGGTATTCGGCATTCTCTCCCGAGGAGGATCATCCCCGCGCCCGGATGATCAACGCCGTCTTCACCGGCCGAGCCACCCCGTCCGACCTCGACCGCTTCTGGGAACACTACGATCTCGACGGTGAAGACGCATAGCCCCGTTGACATCGAGGCTCCAGCCTGCAAGCTTTGAATTGCGTATCCCATTCGCCTCTGGCCCAATAAGGCCACGCGGTGTTGTGAGCACTAGAAACCCCCGAGCCTGACGTCGCGTCGGCCGGGGGTTTTGCTTTTCAGGGATCAGCCGACATTCCTCATCGGAACATGATCCTGATTGTACTCATGCTCGTCTTCCATGGATGGTTCGTACGAGCCGCGGCTCCGTCCAGCCATTGCCCGGTTCTGCATGGTTTTAAGCGCCCTGGGATCGAGCAGGAACGACTTCACGGCAGAAACCGCATCGGACCCGACCCTGTGGTCGCGCGTCGGCGGAGAGACCGCCCTGAAGGGCCAGATCTCGCGCTCGAGACCGAGCTCGTAGGTTTTCGCGAAATGCCTGCGCCATTCGACCCAGCACTCGCGCAGATCCTTCTGGTCGGGCCGGATCTCGTTGAGGCCTATGTAGGTGTTTCCGATGAACAGTGCGGGAGCGAACGGAGAAGCCGCGATGACGTGGGTCTTCTCCTGGCCGCGAGCGAAGCGGTGAAGCTCGCCCGCCGGAACCGCAGCCGCCTGATCGAGGTAGCCCATGACGATGCCGTCGGTGCCGGGGCCGGGGATGGTGAAGCGCTCCTGACCGTCCTCGTGGAGAACCGCGTCGGCGATCTTGATCGCGTAGTACCAGTCGAGGATCTCTTCGGCCAGAGCACGGAAATGGCCGCTTTCCACATCGCCGCGATAAAACATCTGCTCGCCGGCATGGAAGCGGAAGATGGCCTGCAACGGAAGCTTCTCGACCATGATCTCGTCGTGGGCGAGAAGTATCCTGACGGCCACGAGCCGGAACTGACGCGAAATCGCATGGTCCCCGCTCTCGGGCATCACGGTGACGTGACAGGATTCGAAGGTTGCGGTCTTTCCCGATCTGCTGACGACGGAGTCCCGGCGGGACCTGATCGGCTCCATGCCCTCGACGGCGATCCGTTCGAGCTTCTGGAACGCGGCGCGGCGCGTATCGAGCGGAGCATTCAGGACGCCTCGGTCGGCGGCCTCCCGGGCGAGCTTCAGCAGGAGGTCGTAGGCCTCCGCGGCCCTGTCGACCATCCTCAGCTCCTTGTTCAGCATGAAAAGCCCAGTCGGCATGACGCACCCCCTGAATAGGATTGAATCCTTGGAAAAGCATCCCTATTCTCGACGAAAGATTCAACGCGGGTGTGTGAAAATGAAAACGGGAACGGTATCGGTCACCAATCTGACGAGGGCGCGGCGTACGAAGCGGCGCTTCGATGCGGTCATCACCGTCGAGGACCCCCGGCAGAGGGCCTATCCCCTGCGCTTTCACGTAACCCCGCATCCGGAACACCTCGTCATGAAGTTCGAGGACATCGACTTCCACGACCCTGAGATCGCAATGCCTCAGCGGGAACACGTCGAGGCGGCCATCCAGTTCGGACGCCGACACCAGGAGCGCGACATCCTCGTCCATTGCCGGGCTGGCATCGCCAGATCGACGGCGCTTGCGCTCACCATAATCGCTGATCGCCTGGGATCCGGAAAAGAGAGGGAATCCGTTGCCGAACTTCTGAAGGTTCGCCCCGAGGCGGCGCCGAACCTCGTGATACTGGAGATCGCGGATGCCGTTCTTGAACGCAACGGCGCTTTGGTCGACGCGTGGATGGCGGTCGAGCAGTCGGACGCGGAATACGCCGATCACAGGAAAAAGAAGATCGAACTCTTCAGGTCAAGAAACGACGAATTCGCAAGGGCGACGCCGGGAATCAGCAGCACGATCCAGTTCTTCCCTGAAAAGTCGGTCACGCCCAGGTTCGGGCTTCCGGACTGATCAGGGACGCGCTTCGGCGAACTGGATGAGATCGTCGGAGCCTTCGGACGATCTCGCCATCTTGAGCCTGTCGACGAAGCGGGCACGGTCGCCGATCATCCTGACGATGCTGGCAGGCGTATCCTCGGCTTCGGGCACGAGACCGGCAGTCTCCTCCTCGAACACGTGAAGCATTCCGGCCGGCACGTTGAGGCGGCCGAAGGTGACGAGACGCTGCGAGGCGATCGGATCGGCCGAATACTCGTCAACGAGCGTCCTCAGCTCTGCGCGATACGAACGTTCACAGATCTCGCGGACGGACTGGTCGTTGTCCCTCAGGTCGACGGCGATGCGGTTGGCAGCCTCGACGGCACCGTCGATCTCTTCCGCCGTCACGTTGTCCCTGTCGCCGTTGAAACGGATGAACGGCAACGCATAGCGGGTCGCCAGGCGACGGGCCTGAGCCACGATTTCGGATGTCTTCATGCCTGCTGGCAGATCGGCCTCGAGAACCTTCCTGATGACCTTGTGGGTCGCTTCCGAGAGAATTCCATCCTGCGCCACGTCCTCGCTGTCGTCGAGGCCGAAGAACAGGGAGGCTTCCTTCAGATCCGCATATTCCTCGATCGCCTGCCTGCGCCCACCAGACGACAGGAAAGCCATCGCGGCGGCTGCGTCAGCGAAGCAATTTGCGAGGTGCATCGAGCGGCGTGACTGCATTACGTCCGCCTGGACGTTGCCCGCGATGAGCCTGTCATGAGCCATTCCAAGCGCGATCGTGCGGGCGGAGCCGATGCGGCGGGCCTCGGACACGCTCATGGTCGTGGTCGGCATGATGCTGTTGTCCATCCCCGCAGCCTTGCGGGCGAAGCCGGTCGCGCCGTTGAACGGAGAATACGGAAGGATGAAGTTGACCGAGATCTCTCGGTTGCCGGAATAGTGCTCGACCATGCGGCTGCAGGCGGGATGGAAGCCGGAGCGCAGGAGCTGGACGAGATCCGACATGGATCTCCTGCTGCCTTCGATGTCGGCGGGAAGAGTGCCGTCGCGCAGCTTCGCATTGTCCCAAACCGATCTGGCGACCTTTTGGACGTCGATCACGTTGAGTGCGATGCCGCCGCGGTCGGCCTCGGGCTTGAAGACACCAAGCGCCCACGCAAGATCGGGATCATTCGTCTCGCCCATGCGCTCGATCGAGCTGCCTTTTCCGGGAGAGATCATGGCCGACTTGGAGCGCGCCAGAACCTTGGCGATCGAGCGCGCAGTGAGGTCCGGGCGCGTGCCCAGCATGGTGATCTTCACGTGGCCTTCAAGAAGCGTCTCGGTCAGGCTCCTGCGAAGCGACATGACCGCCTCGCCAACGGCGTTGTACCGAACGCGGCCGATCACGTCTCCGCCGACGAGCGGAGCCTGCCTGCCTTCGAAAAGGACATCCCTGACGGAGCCGTCGCGCCCGACGACCACGTACCTGCCGTTGTCCTTTCGTGCCCTGACTGTCCCGACGAGAATGTCTCCGCGCATTGTTTATGCTCCGAGTGCGAGGGCCGCTTCGCGCGGCAGGCGTGTGATGTCGTATTCGTCATCGTGGCCGCCACGGCTGGTGAGGACCAGCAGGCGGAGGAACGTGCAGTCCTCGGTGTCGTCGTAGCACTCGACGCCAGCGGCATCGTTGATGCGGGACTTCTCGCCGTCTTCAGTCAGGAGGAAGACCCCCTCGTCATCGCATCCAACCGACGAATACTGCACGTCGGTGGCATCGTCAGGAAGCTGGACGGCAAAGACGGAGGCGTTTTCGCCCACGCCGCGCATGTACCAGCAGATTTCGAATTCCTGGGGTATTCCGTTGCTCATTTTCGTTTCTATCCGCTCTTGATGGCACGCTTGTCTGAACCAGCTTGCGGCGGACGCAAGCAAGGAACCAGATCAGGCGGCAACCCTGTGA
>RCUP01000797.1_pt1 | contig 21656 bp, 11 predicted proteins | sample 2166341 | NCBI WGS metagenome assembly RCUP01 (sample SAMN09932325, study PRJNA488358) | compost metagenome | isolation source: compost soil in succinonitrile-enriched | place: Germany: Experimental Botanical Garden | reverse complement strand
CAGGTCCAGCCGGTCCTTGTCGATGAAGCCGCGCTTGTCCTTGAGGCCCGCCATGAGGGTGTCCTTGATCCGCAAAGACCAAGCCTAGCACCAAAGCGGCGAAACGGCCCCTCCTTCGGACGAAGAAGGGGCCGACTTTTCTAGCAACCGGCGGAGGCCGCGGCCGCCGTCATGCGGGTCTCGCGTCGAACCAGCAGCAGGACCAGGATCAGGCCCGAGGCCGCCATGGCCGCCCCGGCCAGGGCCACGGCGGGGTAGCCGAGGTTGAGGCCGATGACCGCTCCGCCCAGGGCCGCGCCGATGGCGTTGCCCAGGTTGAAGGCGCCGATGTTCATGGCCGAGGCCAGGTTGGGCGCGTCGGCGGCGGCCGTCATCACCCGCATCTGCAGCGGCGGCACCAAGGCGAAACTGGCCACGCCCCAGGCGAAGATGACCACGGCGGCCGGCGCCTGCCACGGCATGACGACGGCGAACAGGATCAGCAGGGCGGCCAGGGCGGCCAGGGTGACGATCAGGGTGCGGTCCACCGAGCGGTCGGCGAAGCGCCCGCCCAGCCAGTTGCCCACCGTCAGACCGACGCCATAGATCACCAGCATGGCGGTGACGAAGGCGCTGGAGGCCAGGGTCTGCGCCTTCAGGATCGGGGCGATGTAGGTGAAGACGGTGAACATGGCGCTGGAGCCGATGACGGTCAGGGCCAGGGCGGCCAGAACCGGGCCGCGCTTCAGCACCGCCAGTTCGGCCTTCATGGCGCCGCCATCGGTTGAGACCTCGACCGGACCGTGGGGCAGGGTCAGACGCAGGGCGATCATGGCCAGGGCGCCCAAGCCCGCAATGCCCCAGAAGGAGGCGCGCCAGCCCAGGGTCTCGCCGGCCCAGGCGGCCAGGGGCACGCCGGTGATGTTGGCGATGGTCAGGCCCATGAACATGGCCGCCACCGCGCCCGCGCGCCGGTTCGGCGCGACCACGCTGGCGGCGACGATGGAGCCGACGCCGAAGAAGGCCCCGTGGTTGAACGAGGTCACGACCCGCGCCGCCATCAGGCTCCAGTATTCCGGGGCGATGGCCGACAGCAGATTGCCCAGGGTGAAGATCCCCATCAGGCCGATCAGCAGGGTCCGGCGCGGCACGCGGCCGGTGGTCAGGGTCATCAGCGGCGCGCCGATCAGGACGCCGAAGGCGTAGGCGCTGACCAGCAGGCCCGCCGCCGGGATGGAGACGCCCAGGTCGCCAGCGATGACGGGCAGCATGCCCATGGGGGCGAACTCGGTCACGCCGATGCCGAAGGCGCCGACGGCGAGGGCCAGAAGGGGAGGGCTGAGTTTCATGGGGCGGAAACCTTGGCTCAGACCAGGGCCGGGTTCAGGCGAGCGAACCCTTCCTGCTGGCGATAGGGGGCGTGGGGATAGGGCGGCAGGACGTCGCTGGCGGCGTCGAGCGCGGCGACCTGCGCCGGCGTCAGGCTCCAGCCGACGGCGCCGAGATTCTGGCGCAGCTGTTCCTCGTTGCGGGCGCCGATGATGACCGAGGAAACGGTCGGACGTTGCAGCAGCCAGTTGATCGCCACCTGGGGCACGGTCCTGCCGGTCTCGGCGGCGACGGCGTCCAAGGCGTCGACGACGCGATACAGGTGCTCGTCCTCGACCGGCGGGGCGAAGGCGGCGGTCTGATGCAGGCGGCTGCCGTCGGGGATGGGGGCGTCGCGGCGGATCTTGCCAGTCAACCGGCCCCAGCCCAGCGGGCTCCACACCAGGGCGCCGAGGCCCTGATCGGCGGCCAGCGGCATCAGGTCGGCCTCATAGGCGCGGCCGATCAGGGAATAATAGACCTGATGGGCGATGAAGCGGGGACGGGCGTCGCGGTCGGCGGCGGCTTGCGCCTTCATCAGGGCCCAGCCGGGATAGTTGGACACGCCCGTGTGGCGCACCTTGCCCGAGGTCACCAGCAGATCCAGCGTGGCCAGCAGTTCCTCGACCGGGGTCGAGGCGTCGAAGGCGTGCAGTTGCAGCAGGTCGATATGGTCCGTGCCGAGGCGGCGCAGGGCGGCCTCGACGGAGCGGATCAGGCGGTCGCGCGACACGCCCCAGTCGTTGGGGCCGTCGCCTGTCGGCAGACCGGTCTTGGTCGAGATCAGCACCTGATCACGGCGGCCCTTGATGGCCTGGCCCAGGACCTCCTCGGAGGCGCCGTCGGAATAGACGTCGGCGGTGTCGAACAGATTGACCCCGGCCTCCAGGCAGATGTCGACCAGGCGGCGCGCCTCGGTCACGTCGCTATTGCCCCAGGCCCCGAACAGGGGGCCGGAACCGCCGAAGGTGCCTGTGCCGAAGCTGAGGACCGGCACGCGCAGGCCTGACGATCCGAGTTGACGATAGTCCATGACGGTCCCTTCCGTTCTGTTCGAAGGCGCACAGATGGACGGCGGGGGCCGCGCGCGTTAGAGGCGGTTCAGGCCAAGGATTTTTGAAATGAACGCAAAGATGCAGGCGGGCGGGGCCGATCGGGCGCGCGAGATGGCGGTCTTTTCAGCGGTGGCGGCCAGCGGCAGTTTCTCCGCCGCCGGGCGCGACCTGGGGCTGACCCCTTCGGCGGTCAGCCGGACCCTGGACCGGATCGAGGCGCGGCTGGGGGTGCGGCTGATGCTGCGCACGACCCGGACCCTGACCCTGACGCCGGAGGGGCAGGCCTATCTGGGCGCAGCGCGCCGCATCCTGTCCGATCTGGACGACGCCGAGCAGGCTATCGCCGACCAAGGGGCACCGCGCGGACGGCTGCGGGTCAGCGCCTCCCTGTCGCACGGGCGGCTGTGCGTGGTGCCTCTGCTGGGCGATTTCGTCGCGCGCTATCCGCACATCCTGGTCGACATCAATCTGACCGACGTGGTGGTGGACGTGGCGGCGGGGCAGGCGGACGTGGCCATCCGCTTCGGCCCCCTGGCCGACAGCGGCCTGACGGCGCGCAAGCTGGGCGAGACGCGGCGCGTCATCGTGGCCTCGCCCGCCTATCTGGCCGCGCGCGGGACTCCGAGGACGCCCGAGGACCTGCACGACCACAACTGCCTGAATTTCAACTTCCGCCGCGTCGAGCCGGTCTGGCCGTTTGTGCGCGAGGGGCGGGAATACAGCCTGTCGGTCAGGGGCGCTGTCGAGGCCAACAACGGCGAGACTCTGGGCCAGTTGGCGGCGGCTGGGGTGGGGGTGACGCGGGTGGGCGCCTTCAGCGTGGCCGATGACGTGGCGGCCGGCCGGCTGGTCCCCCTGCTGGAGGACTTCAATCCGGGCGACGTGGAGAACATCCACGCGGTCTTCGTCGGCGGGGCCAATACCCCGGCGCGGGTGCGGGTCTTCGTCGACTTCCTGGCCGAGCGGCTGAAGGCCTAGCCCAGCTGGCGCAGGGCGGGTTTCAGCGACGCCGCCGAGGCGCGAAACTCCGCCCAGGGATCGGGCGCCTGCAAGAGGTCGGCGGCGGTCAGCAGATTGAAGACGGTCGGGTCCAGACCGGGCTTCACCTGATCCCAGGACAGGGGACGGGCGATCCCGGCGCCGGGCCGGGCGCGCGGCGACCAGGGGGCGACGGCGGTGGCGGCGCGGCCGTTGCGCAGATAGTCGAGGAAGATCTTTCCGCCCCGCGCCTTCTTGGCCAGGGTGGTGGTGAAGCGGTCGGGATGGTCGGCCCTGATCGTCTCTGACAGGCTCTTGGCGAAGGCCTTGGCCTGATCCCAGTCGATGCGGCTGCGGGCGTCGGTCTTGATCGGGACCACCACGTGCAGGCCCTTGCCGCCGGTGGTCTTGACGAAGGGCGTCAGGTTGAGGGCTTCGAGGCGCGGCTTCAGCAGGTTGGCGGCGGTGACCACGGCGTCGAAGGCGAGGCCTTCATCGGGGTCGAGGTCGAAGGTGATCTGATCCGGGGTCTCGGGATCGCCGGGCTTGCAACCCCAGGGATGGAGTTCCAGGCCGCCTGACTGACCGACGGCGATCAGGCCGCTGAGGTTGGTGACCGCGAGGTAGGGCCGGCCTTCGCCGACATCGACGGCGTGCAGGCCCGGATGACGGCCGGCCAGGGCATGCCGCTGGAAGAAGCGTTGGCCATCTATGCCGTCCGGCGCGCGGATGATGGAGACGGGGCGGTCGAGGATATGGGGCAGGAGGCGTTCGGCCACGGCTTCGTAATAGGCGATCAGGTCGGCCTTGGTGACGGCGGCGTGGTCGCCGAGCGCGGGCCAGAGGATCTTTTCGGGGTGGGTGATGGTCACGCCCGCGACGGTCAGCTTGCCCAGCTTCGTGGCGGGCGGTTGCGGCGGGGCAGTGACGTCGGCGGGCGCCTTGTCCTGGCGCAGACCCTTGAAGGCGGCCTGGCGCAGGAGGCCGTCCCTGGAGTAGCCCGCGTGTTCGATCTCGGCGACGAGGACGGGGGCGACCCAGTGCAGTTGGTCCTCCGCCTCGGGCGTGGCGACGAAGGGCGAGCGGTCGGCGGCGGCGGCCTTTAGCGCGGGCAGAAGGCTCTTGGTCAGGGCCGCAGAATAGCCGGTGCCGACCCGGCCCAGATAGCGCAGTCCGCCCTTTGCCTTGACCCCGACCAGCAGGGAGCGGAAGCGGGTTCCGCCTTCGGACGACCAGCCGCCGATGAGCACTTCGTCGCGGCCCCGGCACTTGGCCTTGATCCAGGCGACCGAGCGCCCGGCGCGATAGGGGGCGTCCAGCGTCTTGGAGATGACGCCTTCCAGATTCATGCGGCAGGCGCTTTCCAGGAAGGTCTGACCACTGGCCCCGAAATGCTCGACGTAGCGCAGGCGAGCGGCGGCGGCCTTGGGCGTGCGGTCGATCAGGGCCTGAAGTCGGGCCTTGCGGTGCGACAGGGGCAGGCGGCGCAGGTCCTCGGACCCGTCGAACAGGAGGTCGAAGGCGAAGTAGACCAGGCGGTCGGTCGCGCCCTCCGAAATGGCGGTCTGTAGGGCCGAGAAGTCCGGCATGTCGTGATCGTCCAGGGCGCACAACTCGCCGTCGAGCACGCCGTCGGGCCAGTGGGCGGCGTCGGCGGCCAGTTCGGGAAAGCGGTCGGTCCAGTCCAGCCCCTTGCGGGTGCGAAGGGTCGCGCGCCCGCCGCCGGTGGCGACCTGGATGCGGTAGCCGTCGAACTTGATCTCATGCGCCCAGCCCGGCGCCGAGGGCGGGCGGTCGGCGACCTGGCACAACTGGATCGGGACGAAGGCGTGGGGTTTGGCGAGGGGGTGCGTCGCCCTGGACGGCTGGGGTTTGGGCGGCGACTTGCGCGTCGTGGCCTTGGATGAGGTCCATTGCGTCTCGCCCTCGGCGATCTGAGCCAGGCTGCGTCCGCTGACGACCGAGGCGTCGATCTCGGCCAGGGCGTCGCCTTCGCCGTCGATGGCGTATTCATCCTTCTCCTTGATCAGCAGCCAGTTGGGCCGCTTGGAGGGTTTGCCGCGATCGGACTTGAGCCGGATCAGGGCCCAGCCGCCCTTTAGCCGCTCGCCGTCGAGGGTCAGCTTGATAGCCCCCTTGGCGAAGGCGGCGTCGATGTCGGCGTCCTGGGGCGTCCATTCGCCGACATCCCACAACTGAACCGTGCCCGCACCGTAGTTGCCGGCGGGGATGGTGCCCTCGAAGCCGCCGTAGTCGAGGGGATGGTCCTCGACCTCGACCGCCAGGCGTTTGACGTGGGGATCGCGCGACGGGGCCTTGGTCACGGCCCAGGATTTCAGCACCCCGTCGTGCTCGATGCGGAAGTCGTAGTGCAGGTGCGACGCCGCATGGCGCTGGATCAGATAGCGCAGGCCGGTCTGGCGCGGCTTGAGCTTGCGGCCCTTTGGCTCCGGCGTGACGCCGAAGTTCCGTTTGGCCTGATAGGTGCCGAGTTCACCGCGCGCCGCCATCCAGCCAGAACGCGACAGGGCGGCGAAGGCTTCATCAGCCTGCGCCGCCCAGGTGGGTCAGTGCATGGCCTCGCCGTGCTGGCTGTAGTCCAGGCCCTCGATCTCGGCCTCCTTCTCGACGCGTAGGCCGACGGTGTATTTGCAGATCATCAGCACGACGAAGGTGCCGACGGCGCTCCAGACCATGGCGCCGCCCAGGCCGACGGCCTGCTTCCACACCGTGGCCCCCTCCGCGACGGGGTTGATGGCGGCGTTGGCGAAGACCCCGGTCAGCAGGGCGCCGGCGATGCCGGCGATGCCATGCACCCCGAAGGCGTCCAGGCTGTCGTCATACTTGAGTTTATGTTTCAGCCAGACTGCGCCGACATAGGCGATGGGGCCGGAAATCAGACCGATGAAGAAGGCCCCCTTGGGGTCGACGAAACCGGCGGCGGGGGTGATGGCGACCAGACCGGCGACCACGCCGGTTAGCAGGCCCAGCAGGGTCGGCTTCTTCTTCAGCGTCCACTCGACCGCGATCCAGCCGACGGCGGCGGCGGCGGGGGCCAGCAGGGTGTTGAAGACGGCGACGGCGGCGATCTCATTGGCGCCCGCGGCCGAGCCGCCGTTGAAGCCCATCCAGCCGACGAACAGCAACCCTGTGCCGATGGCGGTGAAGGCCAGGTTGTGCGGGGCCATGTTGTCCCGGCCCCAGCCGTGGCGCGGACCCAGAACGATGGCGCAGACCAGACCGGCCACGCCCGCGTTGACGTGGACCACGGCCCCGCCGGCGAAGTCGAGCACGCCCAGCTCGCCCATCCAGCCGCCGCCCCAGACCTGATGGCAGATCGGCGCATAGACGATCAGGTGCCACAGGGTGAAGAAGAGGACGCTGGCCGAGAACTTGATCCGCTCGGCGAAGGCGCCCGCGATCAGGGCCGGGGTGATGATGGCGAAGGTCAGCTGATAGCTGATCCACAGGAACTCGGGCAGGCCGGGCGTCAGGGCGTGGGCGGTCTTGACCCCCACGCCGTTGAGGAAGAGGGCCTGAACCCCGCCGATGAAGCCGTTGGTCGCCGCGCCGCTGGTCCCGAAGGACAGGGTGTAGCCGGCGACGAACCACAGGACGGTGACGATGGCCATGGCCGCCGTGGAATGGGCGATGGTGGCGATCAGGTTCTTCTTGCGCACCATGCCGCCGTAGAAGAGCGCCAGGCCCGGCAGGGTCATCATCAGCACCAGGGCCGTCGAGGTCAGGATCCAGGCCGTGCCGGGACCGTCCAGCGCCAGCGGGACCTGATGCGCCAGCAGGTTCGGCGGCGCGGCGAAGGCGGGCGCCGCGAACGCAAAGGCGAAAAGGCCGCAACAGAATGCTGCGGCCTTGGTGATCGTCGGTGGTGTCATGAAGGTCTCGGGGAGAAGACGCGGGCGAAAAGGGGAGGGCGACGTCAGGCCGGTTGGGCCAGCCTGACGTCGGTCTCGGCGGCCTCGGCGGCGAGGACGGTCTTGGGCGCGATGCGGACGAAGCGCGGCGCGAACGCCGACCAGTCGCTGAGGATGCGTCGAGCCAGAGGCGAGGCAGTGGCGGCGGCGTGGGCCTCGATCAGGGCCTTGAGCCGTGTCTCGGCCTCGGCGTCGATGCGGCCGACCCCGGCCAGGTCGCCGTTCAGGGCCTGGGCCGCGCGGCCCTCGGCGTCGAGCACGAACAGCTCGCCGCCGCTCATGCCCGCCGCCAGGTTCCAGCCGACCGCGCCAAGCACGACCACACGACCGCCGGTCATGTATTCGCAGCCGTGCGCGCCCAAGCCCTCGACCACGGCCTCGGCGCCCGAGTTGCGGACGGCGAAGCGTTCGCCCGCCGCGCCGGCCACGAACAGGCGGCCCGAGGTGGCGCCATAGAGGGTGGTGTTGCCGCAGACCTGCTGGTCGGCGCGCCACTCATAGGGGCGGACGTGGATGTCGGCGCCCGACAGACCCTTGCCGACGTAGTCGTTGACCTCGCCGGTGACGTCGAGGATCAGGCCGCGCGCGCCAAAGGCGCCGAAGCTCTGACCGGCGATGCCTTCCAGCTTCAGCTTCAGACGGCCCTGCGGACCCTGTGGGCCGAACCTGCGGACAATGGCCGAGGAGACGCCGGCGCCCGCCGTGCGCTGGGTGTTGTTCAGCGGATAGGACAGTTCCAGCGTCTGGCCGCGCTCAAGGAAGGCGGCGGCGTCCTTCAGCACCAGGGCGTCGATGCTGTCGGGCACCGGGCGGCGGACCTTGTCGGCCCAGCGGCCGGGACGGTCGACGTCGACCTTCATCAGCAGGGGGTTGAGGTCCAGGTCGTCCAGATGCGAGCCGCCGCGCCGGGTCTGACGCAGCAGGTCGGTGCGGCCGACAATCTCGTCGATGGTGCGGGCGCCGATGGAGGCCAGGATTTCGCGGACCTCCTCGGCGATGAAGGTGAAGAGGTTGACCACCTTCTCCGGCGTGCCGGTGAACTTGGCGCGCAGGCGCTCGTCCTGCGAACAGACGCCGACGGGGCAGGTGTTGGAATGGCACTGACGCACCATCAGACAGCCCATGGCGATCAGGCCCGAGGTGCCGATGCCGTATTCCTCGGCCCCCAGCAGGGCGGCCATGACCACGTCCCGGCCCGTGCGGATGCCGCCGTCGGCGCGCAAGCTGACCGACGAGCGCAGGTGGTTCAGGCTGAGGACCTGATGCGCCTCGGCCAGGCCGATCTCCCAAGGCATCCCCGCGTGCTTGACCGAGGTCTGCGGCGAGGCGCCCGTGCCGCCGTTGTGGCCGGCGATCAGGATGGCGTCGGCCTTGGCCTTGGCCACGCCCGAGGCGATGGCGCCGATCCCGGTGGCGGAGACCAGCTTGACCGTGACCTTGGCGTCGGGATTGATCGCCTTCAGGTCGTAGATCAGCTGGGCCAGATCCTCGATCGAATAGATGTCGTGGTGCGGCGGGGGGCTGATCAGGGTGGTGCCGGGCACCGCGTGACGCATCCGGCCGATGAACTCGGTGACCTTGAAGCCGGGCAGCTGGCCGCCCTCGCCGGGCTTGGCGCCCTGGGCCACCTTGATCTCGATCTCGCGGCACTGGTTCAGGTATTCGGCGGTGACGCCGAAACGGCCCGAAGCCACCTGCTTGACCGCCGAGTTGGCGTTGTCGCCGTTCGGGCGCGGCACATAGCGGGCCGGGTCCTCGCCGCCCTCGCCGGAGACGGCGCGCGCCCCCATCCGGTTCATGGCGATGTTCAGGGTCTCATGGGCCTCAGGCGACAGGGCGCCCAGAGACATGGCCTGCGACAGGAAGCGGCGGCGGATGTCCGAGACGCTCTCGACCTCGTGCAGCTGGACCGGGGTCAGCCCCTCCTTGAAATCCAGCAGGTCGCGCAGGGCCAGATCCGGCTGCTCGCGGACGGCGGCGGAGTATTGCTTGAAGCGCTTGAAGTCGCCGCGGTTCACCGCGTCCTGCAGCAGGTGGATGGTCTTCGCGTCATGGGCGTGGGCCTCGCCGCCCGCACGGATGCGGAAGAAGCCGCCCATGGACGGAGACGGGACCGCCGCGCCAAAGGCCACGGTGTGACGCTTGAGCGCCGCCTGCTCCAGACCGGCCAGACCGATGCCGGAGATGCGCGACGGGGCGCCGGGGAAGAACTCGGCGGCCAGGGCGCGGGACAGGCCCAGGACCTCGAACTCGCAGCCGCCGCGATAGGCGGAGATGATGCTGATGCCCTTGCGCGCCAGCACCTTCAGCAGGCCGGCCTCGATGCCGTGCTTGTAGTTGAGGCAGGCGTCGTGAAGCGTCAGGCCCGGATAGGCCCCGCGATCCAGACGTTCCTGGAACAGCTCCTGCGCCAGCCACGGATTGACGGCGGTGGCGCCGACCCCGACCAGAACGGCGAAGGCGTGGGGGTCCAGGGTCTCGGCGGAGCGCACGACCAGCGAGCAATAGGTCCGCAGACCCGCCGCGATCAGGCGGCCGTGGGTGCCGGCGGTGGCCAGGATCATCGGCGCGGCCAGACGCTCGGCCGAAGCGTGCTCGTCGGTCAGGACGATCAGGGTGGCGCCCTCGCGCGCGGCGGCCTCGGCCTCGTCGCGGATGCGGTCCAGCGCCTGACGCAGGCCGGCGCCGGAGCGGTCGCCCTCGGCGGGCACCGGATAGGTGCAGTCGATCACCGTGGTCGAGCCGTCGGCGACGACGCCCAGCAGGCGCTGATACATGCCGGTGGTCAGGACCGGGCTGTCCAGCACGAAGACCTCGGTCTGGGCCTCGTCCTGGGCCAGGATATTGCCCAGGTTCTTGAAGCGGGTCTTCAGGCTCATGGCCCCGGCTTCGCGCAGGGGGTCGATGGGCGGGTTGGTGACCTGGCTGAAGTTCTGGCGGAAGTAGTGGGCCAGGGGGCGCGGCAGGCTGGACAGGACGGCGGGCGGGGCGTCGTCGCCCATGGAGCCGACCGCCTCCTTGCCGTCGCGGACCAGGGCGTCCAGCAGCAGGTCCAGATCCTCGCGGCTGAAGCCGGCGGCGATCTGGCGCCGGATCAGGGCCTCGCCGGTGGCGGCGCGCGGCTCGGGTCCGGGGCCGATGATCGGCTCCAGATCGACCATGTTCTCCAGCCACTGTTCATAGGGCTGGGCGGCGGCCAGGGCGTCGACGGCCTCATGCTCGTCATAGATGCGGCCGTGCTTCAGATCGACGGCGATCAGCTTGCCGGGGCCGATGTGCAGGCGACGCTTGATGCGACCCTCGGGCAGGGGGACCAGGCCGGCCTCGGAGCCCGCCAGCAGCAGGCCGTCCACGGTTTCCACCGCGCGCAGGGGGCGCAGGCCGTTGCGGTCCTTGCCCGCCACGACCCAGCGGCCGTCGACGGCGCACAGGGCGGCGGGGCCGTCCCACGGCTCCATCACCGCATTGCAGTAGGCGTAGAGGGCGCGGTGCTCGGGCTTCATCACCACGTCGTCCGAGGACCAGGCCTCGGGCACCAGCAGGGCCTTGGCCAGGGGGGCGGGACGTCCGGCGCGGACCAGAACCTCGAACACATTGTCCAGCGCCGCCGAGTCCGAGCCGCCCGGCTGGACCACCGGCTTGACCTCATGGTCGCGGTCGCCGAAGGCCGAGGCCGCCATGCGAATCTCGTGGGCGCGCATCCAGTTCAGGTTGCCCTGAAGCGTGTTGATCTCGCCGTTGTGGGCCAGCATGCGGAAGGGCTGGGCCAGCTTCCACTCGGGGAAGGTGTTGGTCGAGTAGCGCTGGTGGAAGACGGCGTAGCCGGCGACGACGGTGGGGTCGTTCAGGTCGTGATACAACTGGCCCAGCAGCTCGGCGCGGACCATGCCCTTGTAGACGATGGAGCGGGCCGACAGGGAGCAGAGGTAGAAGCCGTTCAGGCCGGACGCCTGCACCGCCTTTTCGATGCGGCGGCGACACAGGAAGAGCTCGCGCTCCAGTTCCTCGATCTCCATGCCTTCCGGCGCGGCCAGCATGATCTGCTCGATCTCGGGCCGGGTGGCGTCGGCGCGGACGCCGACGACGGACAGGTCCATCGGCGTCTGGCGCCAGCCGTAGATGTAGAAGCCCGAACGGATGGCCTCGGTCTCGACGATGGCGCGGGCGTGGTCCTGGGCGCCCAGGTCGGTGCGCGGCAGGAAGACCTGACCCACGGCGATGGGGCCGGGGCGCAGGGTCTGGCCGACGGCGCGCACCTGGGCCGCGAAGAAGGCCTGGGGCAGTTCGATCATGATGCCGGCGCCGTCGCCGGACAGGCCGTCGGCGTCGACCGCGCCGCGGTGGGCCACGGCCTTCAGCGACTTGATGGCCATCTCGACGATCTCGCGGCGCGGCTTGCCGTCGATGGCGCAGACCAGGCCCACGCCGCAGGCGTCGCGTTCCGACGATGGGTCATAGGCGCCGCCGTCGATCAGGCGGGCGCGGTTGGCTTCGTATTGGGCCAGCCAGTTTTGTTGCGATGCGTCGGTCATGCGGCGGCTTCCTCGGTACGCGCGCGCAGGTAGCGGTCGATTTCAGCCGCGGCGTCCTGCCCGTCGCGCACGGCCCAGACGACGAGGGAGGCGCCGCGCACGGCGTCTCCGGCGGCGAACACGCCGGGCAGGGTGGTGGCGAAACCGCCACGCGCCACCTGCAGGGTGTTCCACTTGGTCAGGCCGAGGTTGGCGTCCAGCTGTTCGCCAAAGGCCTCGGGTTCAAAGCCGAGGGCCTCGATCACCAGGTCGGCGGGCAGGTCGAAGTCCGAGCCGGCCACCGGGGCGATGTCGCGCCGCCCGCCGGCCGAGGCCTCGGTCAGGGCCATGCGCTGGGCGCGGACGGCGGTGACAGCCTCGCCCTTGGACATCAGGGCCTTGGGCGCGCCCAGCCATTCGAAGCGGACGCCTTCCTCTTCGGCGTTCTGCACTTCGCGGGCAGAACCCGGCATGTTGTCGCGGTCGCGGCGATAGAGGCAGACGACGCTGTTCGCGCCCTGGCGGATGGCGGTGCGGACGCAGTCCATGGCCGTGTCGCCGCCGCCGACGACGACGACGTCGCGACCGGCCGCGTGGGGCGCTGACGCGTCGGCGACGTCGCCGCAGTCGACGCGGTTCTGGGCGATCAGGAAGTCCAGGGCGGCGACGGTGTCGTTCGGACCGCGACCGGGCACGCTGAGCGTGCGGGCCTGATAGACGCCCATGGCCAGCAGGACGGCGTCGTGGCGATCACGCAACTCGTCCATCGTCACATCGACTCCGACGTTGGTGTTGAGCACGAACTTGACCCCGCCCTCGACCAGACGGTCGACGCGGCGCTGGACGATGCGCTTCTCAAGCTTGAAGCCGGGGATGCCGTAGGTCAGCAGGCCGCCGGCGCGGTCGTGGCGGTCATAGATCGTGACGGCGTAGCCCTCGCTGCGCAGACGGTCGGCGGCGGCCAGGCCGGCGGGGCCGGAGCCGACGATGGCCACGTTCTGGCCGCGTTCGGCCAGGGGGCGGATGGGCTCGACCCAGCCGTTGTCGAAGGCGGTGTCGGCGATCCAGGCCTCGACCGAGCCGATGGTGACGCCGTCCCAGCCCGATTGTTGCAGGGTGCAGGCGCCCTCGCACAGGCGGTCCTGCGGACAGATGCGGCCGCAGATTTCCGGCATGGTCGAGGTGGCCGAGGCGACGCGCCAGGCCTCGCGCAGGTCGCCGTCCGCGGACAGGGCCAGCCAGTCGGGGATGTTGTTCTGCAGCGGGCAGGCGTTCTGGCAGAAGGGCACGCCGCAGTCGGTGCAGCGCGACGCCTGAACCGTCCCGCTGTCGGCGGTCGGTTTGAGCGTGATCTCTGTAAAGGCGCGCACGCGTAACTCAGCGGGCTGTTTCTCCAGCCGACGCTGCTCAATCAGAAAACCACCAGGGTTGGAACGACCACCTTTTTGCATCTGCTCATTAAGCGAAACATGGGGCGGGTGTGCAAATATTTTTCTAAGCAAAGCCTAAAAATGATGAGTTTGGGCATGAATTTGAGGTTGCGTTTGCGGTTGACGCATGTTGCGACCGATTATCGGTGTGCGTCGCAGCGCGAAATTCCGATCCGGAAGGCGCATGACGGCCCTCTGGGGCGGATTAAATTTTGGACAGGTTGGTTTCTGGCGGCGTAGCGCCGTTACGGTCCCCGCCATCGCGATATCGCATTGGGGGACTTCATGACCATCGCCGCCCGCCGCCTGGCCCTTCTGGGCGGGGCCGCCGTCAGCCTGCTGGCCGCCGCCGCTCACGCCGCTCCGGCGCCCGCCGCGCCGCCCGCCGTCCAGAACCGGGCGGCCGCCGCAGCCCTGCCGGCCCTGCCGGATGTGGACATCCCCTTCACCAAGATGGTGCTGCCGAACGGCCTGACCCTGATCGTCCATGAGGACCACAAGGCGCCGATCGTGGCGGTGAACATCTGGTATCATGTGGGGTCCAAGAACGAGCCGGTCGGCCGTTCGGGCTTCGCCCACCTGTTCGAGCACCTGATGTTCAACGGGTCGGAGAACTTCAACAACGACTTCTTCAAGGCGACCGAACTGCTCGGCGCCACCGATCAGAACGGCACCACCAACACCGACCGCACCAACTATTTCCAGAACGTCCCGACCTCGGCGCTGGACAGCGTCCTGTGGCTGGAAAGCGACCGCATGGGCCACCTGCTGGGCGCCATCGACCAGGCCCGACTGGATGAGCAGCGCGGCGTCGTCCAGAACGAGAAGCGCCAGGGTGAAAACCAGCCCTATGGCCGCGTCTGGGACGCCATCACCGAGGCCACCTATCCGGCCGACCACCCCTATGGCCACACCGTCATCGGCTCGATGGCCGATCTGGACGCCGCCAGCCTGGACGACGTGAAGGGCTGGTTCCGCGACTATTACGGAGCCGCCAACGCCACCATCGTCCTTGCCGGCGACATCACGCCCGAGGAAGCCCGCGCCAAGGTCGAGCACTATTTCGGCGACATCCCCTCGGGCCCGCCCGTCACCCAGCCGCAGCGCATGATCGCACGGATGGAGGGCGCGCAGCGCGAGGTCATGTATGACCGCGTCGGCCAGCCGCGCCTCTACAAGGTGTGGAACGTGCCGCCGACGGGCGACGCCGCCACCGACTATTTGGGCCTGCTGGGCCAGGTCCTGTCGTCGGGCCGCACCTCGCGCCTGCACAAGCGTCTGGTGTTCGACGATCAGGTCGCCACCAGCGTCTTCGCCGGCACCTCGGAAAGCGAGATCGGCAGCCAGTTCCTGGTCATGGTCACCGCCAAGCCGGGTCAGGACCTGGGCGCCATCGAGCGCGTGGTGGATGAGGAAATGGCCCGCCTGCTGCGCGACGGCCCGAGCGCCGAGGAGCTGGAGCGTGCTCGCACCGTCACCGGCGCCGGTTTGGTGCGCGGCCTGGAGCGCATCGGCGGCTTCGGCGGCAAGTCCGACCGCCTGGCCGAGAGCCAGGTCTTCCTCGGCGACCCCGGCGCCTGGAAGACCAGCTACGAGCGTCTGCTGACCGCCACGCCCGCAAACCTGACGGGCGCGGGCCGCGACTGGCTGACCGACGGCAGCTATGCCCTGGAAGTCCTGCCCTTCCCCGACTTCACCACGGCCGCGACCGGCGCCGACCGCAGCAAGATGCCGGACCCGGGCGCCGCGCCCCAGGCCGACTTCCCCAGCTTCGAGCGCTTCACCCTGTCCAACGGCCTGAAGGTGGTTCTGGCCCCGCGCACGGGCGTGCCGACCGTCAGCATGAACCTGATCGTCGAGGCCGGTTCGGCGGCTGATCCGGCGGGCAAGAACGGCGTGGCCCAGCTGGCCCCCGCCGTCATGACCAATGGCACCGACCGGTTGAACGCCTTGCAGATCAGCGACCAGCTGCAACTGCTGGGCGCCTCGATCGGCGCGGGTTCGGCGGTCGACTACACCAACGTCTCGCTGAATGCGATCGAGTCGCGTCTGGAGCCGTCGCTGGCCCTCTACGCTGACATCATCCAGAATCCGGCCTTCCGGGCCGAGGACTTCCAGCGGGCCAAGGCCCAGCAGGTGTCGGGCATTCAGCAGTCGAACCGCAACCCCGGGGCCATCGCCAGCCGGGTTCTGGCGGCCAATGTCTTTGGTCCTGAAAACCCCTATGGCCGTCCGACCTCGGGCACCGAGGCCAGCGTTCAGGCCCTGACCCCCGCCGACGCCGAGGCCTATCACGCCGCCTGGTTCCGCCCCGACAACGCCACCCTGGTGGTGGTCGGCGACACGACCCAGGCCGAACTGGCTCCGGCGCTGGAGAAGGCCTTCCGCACCTGGCGCGCGCCCTCGACCCCGCTGCCGGTCAAGGCCGCCGCGCCGGCCCTGCCGTCGCAATCGGCGCCCCGCGTCCTGATCGTGGACCGCGCCGGTCCGCAATCGTCGATCACCGCCGGCCGTCTGGCCCCGGCCTTCGACGCGGCGACCGAGGGGGCCATCGATGTGGCCAACACCGCCCTGGGCGGCGCCTTCACCAGCCGCATCAACATGAACCTGCGCGAGGACAAGCACTGGTCCTATGGCGCCGGGTCGGGCATCCGCACCACGCGTGGCGAGCGGATGTTCCTGGTCTCGACGGGCGTCCAGTCGGACAAGACGGCCGAGAGCCTGGTCGAGATCCGCAAGGAGCTGAGCGACGTGGTCGGTTCGCGTCCCCTGACCGAGGAAGAGATCGCCGCCGTGCGCTCCAACCTGGTCCTGGGCATGGCCGGCAACTGGGAGACCAACGCCGCCGTGGCGGGCGACCTGACCAGCATGGTCGTCTATGGCGTGCCGGAAAACTATTACGACGGCTACGCCGCCTCGGTGAACGCGACCAATCCGCAGCGGGCCTCGGTCGCGGCGCGCGCCATCGTCGGCGACGGGCCGACGACCTGGGTCGTGGTCGGCGATCGCGCGGCGATCGAACCCAAGATCCGCGCCCTCAACCTGGGCGAGGTTCAGGTGGTCGACACCGAAGGCCGCCCCGTCAACTGACGGATCGGTTCGGTTCGGAGCGATAGGAGAGGGCGGCGCTGCGGCGCCGCCCTTTTTCTTTGGTCGCTTTCTCGCCGCATTCTGGAACGGCTCGGCTTCGCGGGTGTTGAGGCAAGGCCAAGCTGGCCCCTAAGCTGAACTCCCAGGAGTCGTGCGACATGTCCTCCATTGAACGCGGGCGCGGATTCGGAAGCGTCCTGGTGCGATTGCTCGGGGTGGTCATCGCCCTGATCGGGCTGACGCTGACCATCGGTGGCGGGCAACTGATCATGCTGGGCGGCTCGCCCTATTATCTGATCGTCGGCCTGCTGATGATCCTGTCCGGGGGGCTGCTGGCCCTGCTGAGGACGACCGGCGCCTGGCTCTACATCCTGATCTTCATCGGCACGGTGATCTGGGCGCTGTGGGAGGTGGGGCTGAACGGCTGGGCCCTGGTGCCGCGTGTGATCGCGCCCCTGGTGCTGCTGATCCTCGTCGTCCTGTCCTTCCCCGCGCTGAAGCGCGAAGGCGGAGGCGGCAAGCTGGCGTTCGGCGGGATCGGCCTGATCGTCGTCCTGGGCCTGATCTCCGGCGTCGTGGTGGCTCAGGCCAACAAGGCGAGGGTGCAAAGCCCGGTCCCGGCCATGGGCCAGGGCGGGATCGGCGATCCGGCCCTGATCAAAACGGGCGTCGACTGGCCGGCCTATGGCGGCGCCGACAGCGCCCAGCGCTATTCGCCGTTGAGCCAGATCAACAAGGACAATGTGAAGGGCTTGCAGCGGGCCTGGACCTTCCGCACCGGCGATCTGCCGGAGGAGCGGTTCGGAGCGGAAACCACCCCGTTGAAGATCGGCGACACCCTCTATCTGTGCTCGGCCCGGAACCGGCTGTTCGCCCTGGATGCGACGACCGGCAAGCAGAAGTGGACCTATGATCCTCAGGTCGCCGACGACCAGATCCCCTATACCGCCGCCTGTCGGGGCGTGACCTATTACGCCCAGCCCAATGTCGATGCAGCCCAGCCCTGCGCCACGCGGATCATCGAGGGCACCCTGGACGGTCGGCTGGTGGCCGTGGACGCCCGAACGGGGGCGCCCTGCGCCGGCTTCGGGACGAATGGCGCGGTCAGCATCAAGACCGGCATGGGCGACCCCTATCCGGGCATGGTCTCCATCACCTCGGCCCCGGTCATCGTGCGCGGCGTGGTGGTGACGGGGCATCAGGTCCTGGACGGGCAGAAGCGCTGGAACGCGTCCGGCGTGATTCAGGGTTTTGACGCCGTGACCGGGCAATTGCGCTTCGCCTGGGACATGATGCGGCCCGACATCACCGCCCTGCCGCCGGAGGGGCAGACCTACACCCCCGGCACGCCGAACATGTGGACCACGGCCACGGCGGACGAGGCCCTGGGCCTGGTCTTCCTGCCCATGGGCAATTCGGCGGCTGACTATTATTCCGGTCTGCGCCGTCCGGCCGAGAACGAATACTCGACCTCTCTGGTGGCGCTGGACGTGACGACCGGCAAGCCGCGCTGGCACTTCCAGACGGTGCGCAAGGATGTCTGGGACTACGACCTGGGCTCGCAGGCGACCCTGGTGGACATGCCCGGGGGCGTGCCGGCGGTGATCCTGCCGTCCAAGCAGGGCGATCTCTATATTCTGGACCGTCGCACCGGTCAGCCCCTGCACAAGGTCGAGGATCGCCGCGTGCCCCAGGGCGGGGTCGAGCCCTCGCAACGCAGCCCGACCCAGCCCTTCTCCCTGTTCCACACGCTGAGGAAGGCGGACCTGACCGAGCGCGACATGTGGGGCATGTCGCCGATCGATCAGATGTTCTGTCGCATCCAGTTCCGTCAGGCGGCCTATGAGGGTTATTTCACCCCGCCGACGGCGGATCGGCACTGGATCCAGTATCCGGGCTACAACGGCGGCTCGGACTGGGGCGGGGTGGCGGTTGATCCGGCGCGCGGCGTGATCGTCGCCAACTACAACGACATGCCCAACCACAACCGCCTGGTGCCGCGCGCCGAGGCCGATCGTCTGGGCTGGTTCTCGCGCGACGACCCCCGCTACATCGAGCGCGAGAAGGAAGCGGCCAACCGCGGCGGCAACCTGTCGAAATCCAGAGCCGAAGGCGCAGGCGACCCGCAGGCGGGCGTGCCCTACGCCATCGACGTCAACGCCGGCTGGCGGGTCAAGGCCACGGGCCTGCTGTGCAAGCAGCCCCCCTATGGCGGCATCCGCACCATCGATCTGAAGACCGGTCGCACCCTGTGGGATCGTCCGTTTGGCACGGCGCGCAAGAACGGGCCCTTCGGCATCCCCTCCCTGCTGCCGATCGAGATCGGCACGCCGAACAACGGCGGCTCGGCGGTGACGGCGGGCGGACTGATCTTCATCGCCGCCGCGACCGACGACCTGATCCGCGCCATCGACATCGAAACGGGCAAGACCGTCTGGTCCGACGTCCTGCCGGCGGGCGGCCAGGCTAACCCGATGATCTATGAGCAGAACGGCCGTCAGTATCTGGTCATCATGGCCGGCGGGCATCACTTCATGGAGACGCCCGAGGGGGACTATGTGATCGCATACGCCCTGCCGGAAGGCAGGTCGTAAGCTTCCTTTTTGGGCCTATCGCCCTTCGGGCTGCTTGAGGCCCGTATAGAGAGGCCGGGACGGTGGTCCCGGCCTTTTCTGTTTCAGGGCCGCGTCTGGCCCTGGCCGCGCACGACGTATTTGTAGGTGGTCAGCTGCTCGGCGCCGACGGGGCCGCGGGCGTGCAGCTTGGAGGTCGAGATGCCGATCTCGCCGCCGAAGCCGAACTCGCCGCCGTCGGCGAACTGGGTCGAGGCGTTGATCAGGACGATGGCGCTGTCGACGCCGTTGGCGAAGCGTTCGGCGGCCTCGGGATCGGTGGTGATGATGGCCTCGGTGTGGCCCGAGCCGTAGCGGCGGATATGGTCCACGGCGCCCGCCACTCCGTCCACGACCCGCACCGACAGGACGGGGGCCAGGTATTCGGTGGTCCAATCAGCCTCGACCGCTTCGGCGGCTTCGGGGACCAGGGCGCGCATCTCTACGTCGCCGCGCAGTTCGCAGCCGGCCTTGATCAGGTCAGCCGCGACGGCGGGCAGGAGGCGCATCGCGGCGGCGCGATCGACCAGCAGGGTCTCGGTGGCGCCGCAGACCGAGACGCGGCGCATCTTGGCGTTGACGGCGACGCGGCGGGCGACGTCGAGGTCGGCGGCGGCGTCCAGATAGGTGTGGCAGAGGCCTTCGAGGTGGCCCAGCACAGGCGCTTTCGCTTCCGCCTGAACGCGGGCGACCAAGCTCTTGCCGCCGCGCGGGATGATCAGGTCGATGGCGCCCTCGAGCCCCGACAGGATGGCGCCGACGGCTTCGCGGTCAGGGACGGGGACCAGCTGGATGGCGTCGGCGGGCAGACCGGCCTCGGCCACGGCGCGGGCGACCACGGCGGCGATGGCGCGCGAGGATTCCAGGCAGTCGGAACCGCAGCGTAGGATGGCGGCGTTGCCGGAGCGGATGCAGAGGGCGGCGGCGTCGGCGGTGACGTTGGGGCGGCTCTCGTAGATGACGCCCAGCACGCCGATGGGGGTGCGGACGCGGGCGATGTCCAGGCCATTGGCGGGGGTCCAGCGGGCCATCTCGGCGCCGACGGGATCGGGCTGGGCGGCGATGGTCTCGACGGCGACCGCCATGCCCTCGACGCGGGCGGACGTCAGGGCCAGACGGTCGATCAGGGCCTCGGACAGGCCGGAGACGCGGGCGTTGGTGATGTCGCGGGCGTTGGCGGCCAGGATCTCGGCCTCGGCGGCGCGCAAGCCCTCGGCCAGGCGGATCAGGGCCTCGGTGCGGGCGTTCGGCGTGGTGGCGCGCAGGGCGTCGGCGGCGGCGCGGGCGCGGCGGCCCATGTCGAGCATGAGATCGGCAACGTCGGTCATCGGGTTTCCAGCACCAGGTCGTCGCGGTGGATCACGACCGAGGGGCCGCGATAGCCGATCAAGGTCTCGATCTCATCGGAATGGCGGCCCCGGATCAGGGCGATTTCATCGGCGGGATAGGCGGCCAGACCGACGCCGACGACGGCGCCGGACGGGTCGAGCAGGCGCAGGCTGTCGCCCTTTTCAAACTCGCCGCTGACGGTGACGACGCCGGAGGGCAGCAGGCTCTTGCCCGACCGCAGCGCGCGCACGGCGCCCTCGTCCAGCGTCAAAGATCCGCCGGGGGACATGCTGCCGGCGATCCATTGCTTCCAGGCGGCCAAGGGCGTCGCGGGCGCGGTGATCAGGGTAGCGCGGGCGCCGTCAGCGACGGCCTTCAGCGGATGCAGGGTCAGGCCCGAGGCGATGACGGTGGCGCAGCCGGCCGAGCGAGCGATCTGGGCGGCGGCCAGCTTGGTGGCCATGCCGCCGGTGCCGACGCCGGCCTCGGCATTGGCGCCGCTGGCCATGCCGAGGATGTCGGGGCCGAGGCTCTCGACGAGGGGCAGGTGGCGGGCCTCGGGATCGCGGCGGGGGTCGGCGGTGTAGAGGCCGTCCACGTCGGACAGCAGGATCAACAGGTCGCCGCGCGCCAGCTGGGCGGTGCGGGCGGCCAGTCGGTCGTTGTCGCCGTAGCGGATTTCCTCGGTGGCGACAGTGTCGTTCTCGTTGACCACGGGGACGACGCCGTGGGCCAGGAGGGCCTCGACCGTGGCGCGGGCATTGAGCCAGCGGCGGCGGCGTTCGGTGTCGTCGCGGGTCAGAAGGACCTGGGCGGTGATCAGGCCGTGGGGGGCCAGGGCCTCTTCCCAGGCGTGCATCAGCAGGGTCTGGCCGACGGCGGCGGCGGCCTGCTTGTCCTGCAGCCGGCCCGGCGAGGTCTTCAGCCGCCCGCGCCCCAGGGCCACGGCGCCGGAGGAGACGACAATGACCTCGCGGCCCTGCGCGCGCAGGTCGGCGATGTCCTGGGCCAGGGAGGCCAGCCAGTCGCGGGCCACGGCGCGGGTGGCGGCGTCGACCAGCAGGGAAGAGCCGATCTTGACCACCACGCGGCGGGCATGGGCCATGGCCGCCGCGGGGGCGGCGGTGGTCTCGGCGGCGGGGGAGGGCGCAGCGGAAAGGGTCACGACGCCCTTCCTAGAGCATCAATCGGGCCAGGGTCACGCCTTCAGGCGTCAAAATCATGCGCGCGCGGCCAAAAGAAAACGCCCGGCGGGGTCGAACCTGCCGGGCGTCTCTGTTTCAGCGATGATCCGAGGATCAGGCTTCGGGATCGGGCGCCTGATCCCAGCCGCCGGCCAGGGCCTTGAACAGGGCGATCTGGTAGGTGGTGA